>Ga0193726_1000054_pt1 | contig 220283 bp, 179 predicted proteins | sample H2c1metaG_FD_144928 | JGI IMG/M metagenome (GOLD analysis project Ga0193726, IMG submission 144928) | Soil microbial communities from a riparian zone of the East river system, Colorado, United States - H2c1 | ecosystem: Environmental > Terrestrial > Soil > Riparian zone | place: USA: East...
TCTTCCGTAACCTCGCCATCTTCATCGAGTATGCAGTAATGACTCCACTGGTCTCCTAAATCCACGCCAACGGTCGTCGCTCCAACCAGAACCCTCCTGGCTGACTTCTTGGTTGCGAGAACAGCTCCTTGTTTGCTCATGCCTCAGTCTCCTCCAAGGCACACTTCTCATTCCATTTGTCGGGACTAATCGGGTGGTGCGGAAGAAGGCCCGGCTGAACTGCTGATCAAGTAGTAATTCCCGGATTGACGGTGACAGGAAAACTACCTCTGATGAGCATCCCCATCCTTGGCCTTCGCCTTCCTAACTACCTCAAACAGCTAGCTCACCGACGCTAAACTTGCGAACCACGCGCGGTTCCTTTGAAACCAAGAGAGGATTTCGCTTGGGGATTGTGTTTCGCGCATGATTGTCTCGCAAGTAGATACGTGTCAGTACGATGATGCCATGCAGCGAATTGATCAAACGTTGGCTTGAAGGAGCACTTTGACGCTTTGGCGCACTTGCGACCCGCCGAAGTCCCTCCATGGAAATCCGCGATGCAGTCAGAATGGATTTGTAAGCGCGCGGCGGATGCGCTCGTTGTAGGTGCGCCCCGATTGCAGACGTTGCCCCGACTTGAGTTCGACCGCATACTGACCGTGCGCGATTGACCACAGCTGCGCGATACGCCGGACGTTGACGATGTACGATCGATGGATACGCAGGAAGCGGTTGGAATCGAGCACACCCTCAATGGTGTTCATCGGTACGTGTAATAGGTAAGTTGCCGGACCCGCGTGGAGCCGGACGTAGTTCTGGAAGGCTTCGATCCAATCCACCTCGTTGATTGGCACGAAAAGGGTGTTCTCGCCGGATCGAACCGCGAATCGCTCAAGTTGCCGCGGCGGATTCGCGATGGCATCAAGCATCGCCATCAATTGTTTTGTGGCATCCTCGTGCGGCGCGCCTCGTAGCCTGCCAACGGCCCGCTTGAACGCGAGGTCAAAGCGTTCCTCGGTTACCGGTTTGAGGAGATAGTCGATCGCTGCGATTTCGAACGCCCGGATCGCATACTGGTTGTGCGCGGTCACGAAGATAATCGGCGGCATGCGCTCTGCTCCAACGGCATGGACCACCGCAAAGCCATCGGTCCGCGGCATCTGCACGTCAAGAAGTACGAGATCCGGTCTCTGCTTACGAATAAGAGCGATCGCCTCTCGTCCGTTTCGCGCTTCCGAGATAGACTCGACCTGGGGCTTACGGCCGAGTAACAGTTTTAGCCCTTCGCGCGCGATGGGCTCATCATCCACAACGAGGACGCTCAATCGCATCGTGAGCCCTCGGGCGGAACCGTCCGGATCGGTAGTGTGATCGTAACCCGCACACCTCGGCCCGCTGCTTGCTCTATGACGAGATGCGCGCTATCGCCATAGAGCCGTGCCAACCGGTTTCTAGTATTCGTCAACCCAATTCCGGAGCGACCGGGCCTGGGCGAGAGAAGTCCAGGTCCATCATCGGACACGATGAGGTTAAGTGACCCATTAGAGCTGGTCGCCACCACCTCGATTGTCACCGCCTCCTCGCTCTGACCAAGACCATGGCGAACCGCGTTCTCAACAATCGGCTGCAGCACCATATGCGGCACGAGAATTTCGGACAGCGCGGTCGGGGCAATGCGCACCCGCAGCCGGTCCTCGAACCGGACCTGCTCGATCGAGAGGTACAACCGCAGGAATTCGAGCTCGCGCCAGAGCGGAACTTCCTGGGCCTCCACGTCATCGAGCGTGAGGCGGAGCAGATCCCCTAATTTCTCAACCATGCCTTTGGCCTGCGCTGTCTTCTGCTGCTGAATCAGGACCATGATGGCACCAAGCGTATTGAACAGAAAATGCGGCTGCAACTGCATCTTCAGGGAACTCAGCTGCGCTGTTGCAAGCTGCTGGGCGAGTTCGGATGCTTGCACCTTCAGCTCGAATGCCTCCCGCTCGCGAATCTTGGCGTTTTTCTGCGACCGGTACACCGCATGAAGCGCGATCACGGCCCAATAGCGGATGACACCGCTCTGGATGCCGAACGACAACATGATTCGGACTCCCGCGGCAATCGACGGAGGAGGAGGCAGCGCTGGGAAGACGCCAAGCAGCAACAGTATCGGGACTTCGATCGCCGAGGCTAAGATCGAGAAAACCACACTGAAACAGAGGTGCAATGCGGCGTAGGTGACTCGGCGTTCGATCGGCCACCGATTGCCAAGCCAGAGGAGCGCCGGCGTGAGCACGGCGCAAACATACATCCCGGTCATCCAGCCGACGAATACATATTTCCATGGCACGGCCCCGCCTCGATAGAGTCGTGGCACCGTGTCCTGGATGATGTAGAAAAGCCCAGCGATCGTCCAGCCGAGCCAGACTCCCGCGATCAGCCGTATCCGTTGACGCATCAGAGGTGACATTACTGCTTCATTCTGCCACGGCTGACTATCCGCCTTAGCGGGTTTTTGATGAAGCGGCCTACCGCGATGACCAACCGCGCTCGCAAGGACCTCAATCCAGTTCAGCATCTCCGCAGGACCGTTTGTCAAAAACGCGTGTTGCAACCTCGGCAGCGACCCTAGGATGACTGCGTAGCGAAAGGCAAGAACCAAATCCGAAGCAAGAATGGAGCAGGAACAATGAGGACTCTGCTGAGAGCGTGGATGTTCGGAGTGATGGTGGCGGTATTGGCATTGGTAAGTGGAACCGCGGCGCAAACCCCCGCAAAGGACGTGGGCGCGGCGCCGGGCATTCTTCCAAGCAGCTTTGGCGAGGCAGTTGATCGCGACATCATGACAATTCGTGACGCGACTGCCAAGTTCAAGACGACTGAGGCTGCCGAAGCGGCCGGCTACAAGCGCGTCACCGGCTGCGTCCAACACCAACCGGCAGGTGCGATGGGTTATCACTTTCAGAACAACGATCTTCTGGACACGACGCTCGACCTGGAGCATCCGGAGGTGCTGGTCTATGAGAAGATGCCCGACGGCACCTTTCAATTGAATGGTGTTGAATTCCTTGTGCCGATCTCCGCCTGGAAATCCACCGAGTCGCCGCGCATCATGGGGCAAGCCCTCATAAAAGTGGACTCGATCGGCTTCTGGTTCCTTCACGTCTGGACCTGGAAGCCGAATCCAAGCGGTCTTTATGCCCCCTGGAACCCCGACGTCAAGTGCCAGGAGGCTTCGTCGATGAGTCATTAGATTCGGCGTTGCCGTCGAGTGACGCCCCCAATTCTTTCGCGCAACAAGGCACGATATTTCTCGCTCGATTGATCCGGTCAAGTTCAACCAGTCAATACCCACCTTCAATCCGGAACTCAATCAAATGTTGCGTCTGTTTGCAATTGGTGCCGATGTCGGACTAGTCGTGACTCACAGTGTGGTCAGGGCGTTGCTGGATTCAGAGGGTGTGCGGCACTCGTTCTTTGAGGTTCCTTGCAGTGGCTATGAGCGGACTTTCCAGCGCTTGGTTCTTCAGGACTTCACCAAGCGCATCTTCTCAACCGAAAATCTAGTTCTTCGACCCTCTAATCTGATCAAGGAGCCGCCATGTCTTGCGCACCAGTCGAGAATGTAGCCATTTGCGGGAAGCAAGCAATCGACGGGCGGTCGCAGTGGGGCCCTATCACTTTCACGTTCTTATTCAAGGCTTGCTTACGCATATGTTAATTCCGCTGAACTCTCAAACATCCCGAGGCCCCTTGCCAATGAGTAATAAATCGCCGAGTCACTCATCGAGAATGGAACGCGGAGCACCTGGCCGTATCGTCGGCAAGTCGTCCACTTGTCAATGAGTGTGCGATGTTGGAGGATAGCCGGTTTTTCGGCCACTTGGAGTTCCCGTCAGACCTCTGCCTTGCAGCTGCAGGATCGGTGCTTGGCATCTGTCAGAGCCTCCATTCCCTGGGTGAGCGCAATGCCCTGCTTGCACGAACCGAACAAAAACGACATGCCCAGAGGGCTCCCTGTCCGCGCTGACCATCGCCGAAAAGCCATCGCGTGGAATCGGAGTAGCTGGCTCCTTTAGACGGGACAGCCACGGGGCAGTTTCCAGAGGGTGAAGGAGCAGACCCAAATCTCAGAGGGAACGCAGCAACGAGTTTCGCGAAGGGAGGGTGCTCCGGTTGATTCCGAAGTCGGAGCACTGCCAGTACCACACCTGCATCCGTGTGGAACCCCTCATCGTAGGTCATCCCCTCATGCCGGATTCCAAACACCATCTGGGAAAGAAATATCGTCACGAGCACAGCGGCAAAGACGAAAGTGTTTCGAGACTTGGATGTGAGATTCACATGCAGTCCTTTCAAGCCACGTCATCGGTCTCACGACCCCTCGCCTCATTCAAGGGAAATGTTGCGGTTAGCTGGAGACCGGGTTCCGCATTCTCTGCGCGGAGCGTACCGCCGTGCCATTGCGCACCTCGCCGGGCGATCGACAGACCCAGTCCGAGGCCCGATCGTTCATTCTGGATGTCTTGCTCGCGATAGAAAGGATCAAAGATGCGCTCAAGACGTTCCGTCGGAACGCCGCGCCCAAAGTCCCGCACTGTGATAATGGCTTCTGCTGCCGATCGGCGCACTTCGACTTCGACTCGGGAGCCATCGGGCGAGTGAATAATCGCGTTGCGGAGTATGTTCTCCAGAACGCGTCCGATGAGTTCCGGTCGGGCATTGTGGAGTTCAAGCGGTCTGGCAGACAAGTTGACGGTGATGGAACGCAAGGACGCTTCCAAGGCGGAATCTTCGACGATAGCCCTGACCAGCTGCGACAATTCGACCGTTTCCAGCGGCGAGGCGTTTTCGATTGCGCTCCAGCGCTGATGGAACTCAGTGATCTCTCCTACGAGGGCGGAGAGCCTTTGCACGCTCCGTTCGATCTGCTGCATGATTTCATCGGGCCGATCCTGCTTGGCCAGATGAACGGCGAAAGAGAGCCTGGCCAAGGGAGCCCTCAATTCATGAGAAATGTCCTGCAAGAGAGACCGCTCGGTGCGAAAACTCTGCTCCACCCGTTCGGCCATCGCATTAAAAGTGGCCGCTACCTGGCCTACCTCGTCCTTGCGCCGGGTCACAATGCGCGTCTCCATGTGCCCGTTCCCGAATTTGCTCAAGGCATCGCGAATGCTGCGGAGAGGAAATACGAGATACAGCAGCGAGAAGAAAAGGAGACCGGTCGTGACCACGATGCAGACCGCGAAGTAAGCCCAGGTTGCGGGGCCTGTCTCGATGGATGTACCGAGGACAGCGAAACAATACCGTCCGTCTTCGGAAAGCTGAGCCAGATGGAATGTGCCATGGCTGTACCCGCGAAGCCGCCGGTTTGGATATACCGGTAGAAGCTCGGGTTCCAAACGCCCAGAAACGAAGTCTCTTCCATTTTGAGCAAGCAGATGGTGCTTGCCTCCGAAGACATGATCGAGACGGGCCAGATATACAGCGAGGGCTTGCGGACCGCCAGTCTGGAGGATGCTACGTGCCTCATCCAATTCGAGACGGTCCATCGCCTCGAACGTCGGGGCGACGTACATGTTGTAACTCTTCCTCGCCAAAACCTGTGCCACAAGGAAGCCGCATACGAGTGACACAAGGTATGCAAGGGTTACTCCGACAAGGATGGAACGTTTGAACAATACGCTACGCCCTCTCAACTGCGTTCGGAAGAACATAGCCTATGCCACGCACGGTCTGAATGCTCGATCCGTCTGCTCCTAGCTTCGACCGCAAGCGACTCAAATGAACATCCAGACTGCGATCAAACGCATCGAGTTGGCGATCCTGTACAGCGATCGCAATGGCTTCACGGGCAACCACCCGCCCGTGCGCCTTCAGAAGCATCGACAGAATATCGCCCTCCAGAGATGTGAGTTTCACCGCATTGCCGTCCAAAGTCAATTCTCGGGTTTTCATCTCGAAACGGTGCGAGCCGAATACAAAGGCCTCGTCCTCGTTGCCATTCCGTTTCGCGCGTCTGAGGACTGCCCGTATCCGAGAGAGAAGCTCATCCGGGTCGCAAGGCTTGCAGATGTAGTCATCTGCGCCGCTATCAAGTCCTTGGACTCTGTCTGTCGCGGCTATACGGGAAGTCAGCATGATGACAGGAATTTCATTCAGTCGTCGCAGCTGATGCAAGGTGGCGAAGCCGTCCATCTCGGGCATGGAAACATCCATCAGGATCAGATCGATCGCCCCCTTTGATACCTCCTGTAATGCCTGCCTGCCCGAGTGACAAAGCAAGACTTCCATGCCCGCTCGGCGGAGCACCGCGCCAAGCAACTCTGCGTATTCGACATCGTCGTCGACCAGGAGGATGGAGGTGTTCATAGAAGCGTGCCAGAGTTCAGTGTAAATAGCTGTCGATGTTCCAGATAGCCCCGTAAGAATTCTTAAGAGACGTTCTTGCAGATTAACATCTGTAATGCTTGTTAGCCCTCATCGGGGCCTCCACCACAGAAAGTTCGTGAAGATGTTTTATATGAAGATTTGGTCAAAACTGTTTTCCGGCGCATCGTGCGCAATTCTTGTTTTCCAAGTGGCGCTTTCCACTCTTGCACTGGCGCAGACACCTTCAAGGCCTTGGATGAATGACCACCTGAACCCGAGCGAAAGAGCTGAACTCGTTCTCAAGGAGATGACGCTCGACGAAAAGATTGCACTCCTCCATGGGAACGGCATGCCGCACACGCCAAACTGGCAGATGCCGCTCACCTATCTCGGTAATGGCGGTGCCGGGTACGTAGAAGGCATTCCGCGGCTTGGTATCCCCCCAATCGTGATTTCAGATGCCGCGTACGGTGTCCGAAGCGGCGGCGAAAATGGGCGCTATGCGACCGCGTTGCCATCGCCCCTCGCAGCAGCGTCAAGCTGGGACTCAAACCTGGCCTGCGACTATGGAACTCTGATTGGGCGCGAACTTCGGAACGAAGGATTCAACATGACTCTGGGCGGGGGCGTCGATGTCACCCGAGACCCGAGAAACGGGAGAACCTTCGAGTATGCAGGCGAAGACCCGCTGCTGGCAGGAACCGTGGTCGGCAATCTCATGCGGTGCGAGCAGGGACAGCACGTCATCGGCGACATCAAACACTATGCGATGAACGACCAAGAGACAGGTCGGAACATCGTCAATGCCATCATTTCTAAGAAGGCTATGCAGGAGAGCGATCTCCTGGCTTTCCATGTAGCCATCGACATCGCCAAGCCTGGTGCAGTGATGTGCTCCTACAACCGAGTCAATGGGACTTACGCCTGCGAAAACTCTTACCTTCTGCGGGATGTGCTGAAGCATGACTGGAAGTTTCCAGGCTTTGTGCTTTCCGACTGGGGCGGAACCCATAGCACGGTGGAAGCGATCGCTGGTGGGCTGGATCAGGAGCAGCCTATGGCTGATTTTCTTGGACCGAAGCTTAAGGAAGCCGTCGCATCCGGAAAAGTTCCTATGGGCCAAATCGACGAAGCGGCACGCCGCGTGCTGTATGCGGAATTTGCGTCCGGTGTCGTAGACCATCCCACATCCAAAGCAGTCCCGGATGTAGATGGTGGCCTCGAAGTAGCTCGGAAGATTGAAGAACGAAGCATCGTCCTGCTCAAGAACCAGGATGCCGTGTTACCACTCAAGGCTTCTACTGTTCGGTCGATTGCGGTGATCGGCGGACATGCGGATGTAGGCATGATCTCCGGCGGTGGCTCAGCGCAGGTCGATCCTCCGGGCGGCAATGCGATCATGCCTCCGGGACAAGGCGCAACCCACTGGCAGGACCACGTGTGGTTCCCGACATCACCGCTGAAGGCCTTGCGCACGCAATTTCCCAACAGCACGGTCAGCTACGACTCTGGCCAGGATCGGGAAGCGGCGGCGAAGCTTGCCCGGAAGGCTGATGTCGCCATCGTCTTTGCCTATCAGTGGGAAGCGGAGGGGATGGATTTACCCAACCTCTCACTGCCGGACGGCCAAGATGATTTGATCGCGAAGGTCGCTGCGGCAAACCCACACACAATCGTTGTGTTGGAAACCGGAACGGCGGTCACAATGCCGTGGGCGGACAAAGTAGCAGGCATCGTAGAGGCTTGGTATGCAGGCAGCAATGGTCACACGGCACTGGCAAATGTACTCAGCGGCCAAGTGAACCCATCGGGCAAACTCGCCATGACCTTTCCCAGAACAGAAGCCGATTTGCCGCATGCGACCATTCCTCCGCTTTCGCGTGAGGACGAAGGGCAAGGCACCGGAGCTGTGAACGGCGAAGCGCACATCGCGTCGAAGTACTCGGTCACCTACGATGAGGGCGCCAAGGTGGGTTACAAGTGGTACGAAGCGGAGCACAAGCCTGTCCTGTTCCCGTTCGGCTTTGGTCTTTCCTACACCACGTACGCCTATACAGCACTCAAGGTCGGCGGAACGGCGTCAGACCACACCGTAACCTTCTTGGTGAAGAACACGGGCGAACGGGCGGGCACAGAGACCGCCCAGGTCTACGTGACACTGCCGGACGCGGCGGGGGAATCATACCGGCGGCTTGCAGGTTGGCAACGCGTAGAGCTCCAACCTGGGGAATCGAAAGCAGTCACCGTCACACTCGATTCGCGGGTCCTCAAGATTTTCGACGAAGAATCGAACGCATGGAAAATGCTCCCGGGAACTTACCGTATCTCCGTCGGCCCCTCATCGGCTACGACCCCCCTCGCGGGAGCGCTCCAAATACACTGATCGCGGTTCGATCTCGAAACTGATTCGTCTTTGCCGCCTCGGAACAAAACGGTTCCGAGGCGGCGGGTTCGGGTCGACGAAGTAACATCACTGCCAGCGGCTGGGAACTCCTGATGGGAAAACTCTGCCACACCTTCGGCATCGGCCACCTCTCTCGGAACCCCAGCTAAGAACCATTATGTTGGCTAAGCAAGAAGTTCTCCCGAGGAATTCGTAGTCCCACTCGCCTAGAGTTGAAGTTCATTTCGCCGTTGTTCCAGATCGCAACAAATCCGACCTCTATTCTGTTGTGAGAGTGCTCTATGCCCATACCGTTTCGTGACATATCCACCAAGCGTTCGCGTCTGAGTAGACCGTACCTCGCTGCAGCGATAGCGCTTCTTCTTCTATTTTTCGCGCAATGCGTCCATACCGCAAAGACCGACTCGGTCAGCTGGGATGAATCGCAACACCTATATTCCGGCTGGCTCTCGTGGAAACACGCAGACTTCGGGTTCAACCCGGAAGTCCCACCGCTTGTAAAGATGTGGTGCGCCATCCCGCTTCTCCATCGACACCTGACTGAGCCACCCTACACCGGAGACCCCTTCAAGAAAGAGGGCTTCGTTCTCGGCCAGCGCTTCCTGGAAGAGAACGGCATCGATCGCATCCTGATTCCTGCCCGAACCATGGCGGGGCTTCTCAGTCTCCTGTTAGCGATAACGATCTTCCTGACCGCCTTGGAGATGTTTGGTGAGAAGGCAGGACTGTTCGCCCTGGCACTGTTTTGCTTCGATCCAAATTTCCTGGCCCACGGCGGGTTTGTGACGACAGACATCGGGGCTTCGCTAACACTGCTTTTGTCAATCTTCTGCTTCTACAGGGTTCTCAAGCGACCATCTGTGGGCCGAATGGTCGTCCTTGGTATCGCTGTTGGAATGACGTTGACAGCCAAGTTCACGGGAATCTTCGTCATTCCTATGCTCGTCCTAATCTCGTTGCTGGACTTGTGGAAGCGGCATCCTGATGACGACTCCGATGAGAAGGGAGCTTCTGGCCGTCAACTGACACTTTCGATTCTCACCGCATCGTTGATCGGCTTTCTTTTCATCTGGACGATTTATCGCTTCCGCTACGATGCACGCCCTTCGCCTCTCAGTCTCCATCCTGGCACCGACCGGTTTCTGCAAGAGCTCACATCGTCGCTCACTCGTTCGATCATGCTCTGGGTCTCCAAACATCACTTGCTGCCCGAGGCGTACATCTACGGTCTGGCGGACACCAAGATTTCGGCTGCGTCGCTACCAAGCTATCTGTTCGGACACCTCACTCATCGGGCATCACGATGGTATTACCCAGCAGCCTTCACCATTAAGTCGACGCTCCCGTTTCTGATCCTGTTGTGCATCACTGTCTTTGCATTCGTCAGCAAACGCTGGAGTGTCCGACGGGAGGTCGTTGTCCTTGCGGTCCCGCCTGCGGTGTTGTTCATTATTGCGAGCACTTCGGATATTGGGATCGGATTTCGGCACTTGTTCCCGATCTTTCCGATGCTCTACATCCTCATCGCCGGATGCGCCTCGCATCTGGTGAAGCAAAATCGCAAGCTGATCTATGTGTTCGGCGTTCTGCTCGTATGGCAGATCATCACACCATTCGCCGCACGGCCTGGCTTACTCGCTTATGCGAATGAAGCGTGGGGCGGGCCGTCAAAGACCCACCTCTACCTTGCAGATTCGAACACCGACTGGGGCCAGCAACTGAAGTATGTGAAACGGTACCTCGATGATCATGCGAACGAACCTTGTTACTTTGCCTACTTCGAGCAAGGACCCGTGGACTACCGGGACTATGGTATCTCCTGCCAAGTTCTTCCGACCGGCTCTGGTGCTTGGACCGGGATGGACTCCAAACACTTCGGGAGCGACCCGTATGTCTCCGGGATCGTTCTCGTCAGCGACGGCATTCTGGCAGGCGCGGACATCCCGGGAAAGATGAATCCCTATGCGCAATTCCGAGCGGTGCAGCCGACGGCGATCATCGACCGTGGTGTGTACGTATACGAAGGTCGGTTCAATCTGGGTCCCGCCGCAGCTCTTGAGCATATTGATGCCTCGGACAAACTTCTCAAGGAAGGTAGGAAAGAAAAGGCACTCGCGGAGGCCGAGACTGCCACGGGTCTCGATCCCGCAAGTGCGACTGCATGGAATGCAGTTGGTGATGCATTAGAAGCGTTGGGGCGCGCCGGTGACAGCCGGGCAGTTTATCTAAAGGCGTTCCATGCCCAGGAATTAGATCCCGTATTTCAGAAGGATTTATATGCCGAGTTGCAGAAGAAGCTTCAATAGTGGACGGTCGGCAGGATTCTTCCTCAGTCAGAGATCGTATCGAAGAATTGATTTTGCTTAAGGTTCATCAAGATACAGAGTCTCATCGAGAAGGAGAATGAATGTCGACAACACAGATTTCCGACATCGAGTTGAACGATGGTTTCCGTATCCCCGCTTTCGGAACATCTCAGCTCAAAGGGATGGCAGCGGTAGAAAGTATTTCCACGGCTCTGTCGATCGATTACCTGTTGCGACGACACCGTGTTCCGATGACTGCGTGCGCGTTTTGGCCTATGAGGCCGACCGATAAATAGCAGCATCGACTCTCCTCTCGAACCCCAACCGGCACCGAGCTTGCATCAAGTCAGCTCACACAGAGTGCGAATGGAAACCCGGTGGAGAGCAACATGCGGCGCAACTAAACGAACAACAAAAACAAAAGCCCTATAAAGGAAAAGGCAAAGAACAAACCTTGACACCAGCCACCTGCTCATAGAAAACGCGCTTGTCGTCACTTGGCCGAATAGTCGGCATCTTGTACAGTTGGGAGCCATGAACTAGGTCACAAGCACTTCAACGGAAAGCCGGTTTATCGGCCCCTTGAACTGGAGCACATCGATTAACAGAAATGGGATGAGCAGGTCTTCGAAGGAGGAGACTGTTCCCATGAAGAAGCCAGCGCTGCACCTCATCGCGGAAGTCCCATGCAGACAGCCCAGGCTTGCCATGACAATCGGCATCGACCTCGGAGATGTCTGGAGCCATTACTGCACTCTCAACGAGAACGGCGAAGTAGTCGATCGTGGCCGCTTCCGAACGACACCGAAGGCTATCGAGAAGTGGTTTACGGATGTGCCCCGCGCACGCATAGCGATGGAGGCTGGAACGCATTCGATCTGAATCAGCGAACAGTTGCAAGAACTGGGCCATGAAGTGATCGTGGCGAACGTCCGCGAGCTGCGGGCGATCTCGCACCGCGATCGGAAGAGCGATCAGGTCGATGCGGAGAAGCTGGCACGCTATGCCCGGCTTGATCCGGAGATCCTGCGGCCGATCGCGCACCGAACGGTCGAGCAGCAGGAAGCTCTTACCTTGATCCGCGCACGTGACCTCATGGTCCGGTTGCGCACAGCGGCGGTGAACGCGGTCCGTGGGTTGACCAAGTCCTGCGGTCATCGGATGCCGGCCTCTTCAACCCGCTGCTTCGCCAAGCGTGGCCTTGCAGTGATGCCGCCAGAACTGACCCAGGCGCTGGGTCCGGTGCTTGAAGAGATCGCGGCCATGACTATCAAGATCAAGCTGTACGATCGTCAGATCCAGCAGCTCAGCCAGACAGACTATCCGGAGACTCGGGTGCTGCGTAAGGTTCCCGGTGTGGGTGACCTCACAGCTCTAACGTTCGTGCTGACCCTGGGAAGCAAGGAACGCTTCAAGCAGAGCCGCGACGTCGGATGTTATCTCGGTCTACGACCACGACGCAGTCAGTCTGGAGATCGTGATCCTCAGCTTGGCATCACGAAGGCCGGCACCGTCTATTTGCGAAGCCTGCTGATCGAGTGTGCAGGCCACATCCTTCGAGCGCAGGGCAAGGACTCATCGCTTCGACAGTGGGGCCTTCATCTAGCCGCCCGAGGTGGCAAGCAGGCCAGGAACAAGGCCGTCGTTGCGGTAGCACGCAAGCTGGCGGTCCTGCTCCACCGCATCTGGGTTACACAGGAACAATACACGCCTTTCTATGCTGCAGCTGCTTGAGAGCTGGACTATGTTTATCCGTTGCAATCACACCGTGTTCCGATGACTGCGAGTCGGCTTGGTCTTCAAGACCGAAACAGAAATGGCAGCATCGACTCTCCTCTCGAACCCCAATCGGCACCGAGCTAGCACAAAGACAGCTCATCAGAGTGCGTATAGAAACCTGGTGGAGAGCAACATGTGGCGCAACCAACAACAGCAAAACAAAGACTCTGATTAAGGAAGAACGACCTTGACACCTGTGACCTGCTCATAGAAAGCCGGCTTGCCGGGACTAATCGGGTCCTCGTGTTTGTGACGAAATTTCGGCACACTAGGGAACGGCTGAAGAGGAAGAGTCATCTCACCTTTCGTGAGGAGGTTCTTTGGCGATGAACAAGACGGATGATCCTAAGGTAGCGGCAGCGATTGCAGAGGCGAGACGGAAGAACGAAGAGGCAGTCGAACATCACCCTGTGGTGTCGCAGGAAGAATGGGTCAAGCAGCGATTGAAGCTGATGCAGAAGGAGAAACAGCACACGCGGGCGAGGGATGAATTGGCCGCAGAGGTGCGGGCTCTTCCCTGGGTGAGGGTTGAGAAGAGTTACCTCGTCACCTCTCTGCAAGGAGATATGACGCTCACGGACCTGTTCAAGGACCATCGTCAACTACTGATCAAACATTTCATGATGGAACCGAAACAGGAGTGGCAGTGTGAGGGGTGCTCGCTCGCGATGGATCATATAAACGGTCTGCTGCCGCACTTCGAACATCACGATCTATCGTATGTAGCCGTGTCACGGGCACCGATCGGGGAGATCGAAGTTGTGCGGAAGCGGATGGGATGGAATTTTTGCTAGGTATCGTCGTATAAGTCCGACTTCAACTACGACTTCCATGTGTCGTTCCGGCCGGACGAAGTAAAGACTGGGAAGACAATCTATAACTTCCGCGAGAAGAAGATTGGCCCCGAGACATATACACTTTCGGGACACAGTGTCTTCTATAAGAACGCAAAGGGTGAAATCTTTCACCCCTACGGCGCATTCAGCCGGGGCGATGAACAGTTCATGGGAGTCTTCGGTTTCTTTGACGTATTACCTAAGGGACGCGAGGAGTACGGACCGGCACTCGCTTCCGGACTGGGCGAAGGTCCACGACCGGTATGAAGGCGGTGGCAACGCCGAGAGTTGCGGGCGGCGGACTTATGAGAAAGGGTCTGCTTCGGCTCTTGACATCCGGTCATGGCTGAACCCGCACATTGGGACAAGGACGTTACGCAGAAATCGCCAAGCACTCTTCCCAGGGCTACCGTCGCTTTGTTCATCAAAGTTCCCCACGAGTATCTCGGACTGTGCAATGACCAGACAACTTTGGTTAAGTCGGGAAAAATAGGCTGCGTGTAAGAGCCTTTCTGTAAGCTTCGTAAGATATCCATATCGAAAAGACACACAGCAAGACGAGCTTGTCCATGCCCAATGAAATAGGATTGAAGAAGACTCGCGGCGTTGATACCAGGGCGAGAAGCACACACGCCGACACCAAATAAACGAGGGATCCGTAGAATCCCCATTTCGGTCGAAAAAGAAACAGCACGAATAACGGCACGCATAGCCAAACCCTGTAAATCCATTAATCGGGCCCCCAAACTCAATGCCATCCAACCGAAGAGTGACAGAAATATTGCTGAGATCCCGGGCCAAGGTTGCAAAGAACCAGCGAATGATCGTCAGTGGCATTGCATAGCTCTTTGAATTCTGCAAGTCGGCCTCGTCGACTTCGCCTCTCAACCCTATACGCAATCCTATAGTCCTGGCTTACTGGGAAGTTGACGAACTGTCGAGTATTTGCCGGGCGTTTCTCATCTGGATCAGCTCGTAGCCATTCGGTCATCCACGTTTACGCTCAACGCGACGATCCGCAAAACTCTCGCCTAGGCTCCAGTTGGGTCGCGTGTAAGCGACTCGGGCTGACCGATGGCTGACACTGAGCTGAATCTAAGCACGCGCTGTTGTACCCCGGTCCGCAATCCAGGCCTGAAGGTAAGTGAATGGCTAGCTACGGCACGAATATGGGACTCTAAGTCATCCCTTAGATTGACAAATGTCGACGCCGTAAGTAGGATGCAACGCTGACAGATCGGAACGATTTACGCATTCCAAAAGACTGTAACCGCTTACAAGTTGAACTCCAAATGTCGTGGGAAACTTTCGGAGGGAACCGTGAAAATTATTCAACAGGTGTGTAGATATCTACGTAGTAGTTGCGTACCTCTCACGCTCATCCTGACGTTCGTGTCGGGATTTGCGGCTGCGCAGACGAATCAAGGTCAACTTTCCGGCAATGTCGTGGATGCATCCGGCGCGCAGGTGGCCGGGGCAAAAATCACAGCGAAAAACGAAGCTACAGGCACCACATACAACACCGTTTCAACCAGCGCGGGCAGTTATCGATTTCCATCGATCGAGCTCGGCCGATATACCATTACTACAACTGCCACCGGATTCAGCTCCGCGGTAAGCACCGGCGTAGAAGTGCGCGTCGGGAGCGTCACTGGTTTCGACATTCATCTGGCAGTCGGTGGCACGGCGGAGACGGTGACGGTGGCTGCGAACGCGCCAACCATCGAGACGCAATCTTCCGATATTGGGGGCACAGTGACTACGCGGCAGATTGTCGATCTTCCTCTCGCGCTAGGCGGAGTAGGCGCAATGCGTTCGCCGGAGGCCTTCATTTTCCTGATCCCAGGCACAACGGGACCCGGATCAGCTAACAGTCCCAACGGGATCTTTATCTCCAAACTCGGTGGTGGTCAAAACTTCGGCAACGAAGTCCTCCTGGATGGCGCCAGTCAGACGCGTTCGGAAAATGGCTCCTCGTTTGACGAAGAGGCCCCTTCGGTCGAGGCGATCTCTGAGTTCAAAGTCACAACCTCAACCCCAGCCGCGGAATTCGGCCGCACTACCGGTGGCATCGAGAACTTTGTCACCAAGTCCGGAACCAATAGCTTCCACGGCACCGCGTTCAACATCTTCAAGAATGAAGCTCTTGATGCCAACGCCTGGTTCAACAACGGCAGGAAAGCGTTCTACCAGTCGGTGGGTAACCCCATACAATCTTCGTTCAACCGTCCCACGGACAAGAAGAACGATTACGGCGGATCGTTCGGCGGACCCGTATTCATTCCGCACGTATACCACGGCGGAGATAGATCTTTCTTCTTTTTCGCTTGGGAGCAGTACAGGCAAAGACTGGGAGGAACGACAACCAGCAGCGTCCCGACGCTCGCTGAACGCACGGGCGACTTCTCGGACCGGCTGATTGGAGGACCGAACGGTTCCATCAATCCTTGCGATGGTACGTCGATCCTGAATGGACAGATTTTCGATCCGGCCACGGAGACGGGGGGCAACGGAATCCGGTGCCGCACGGCATTCCCCGGCAATAAGATCCCGCAGGGGCGTTTCAGCAAAGTCGCTCAGAACATTGCAGCCTACTACCCCGCTCCGACGTCCAGCGCGTTGACTAATAACTACGCACTTTCCAGTTCATCTTCGCTCACAAATACAACTTATACGGTGCGAATCGATCAGAGCGTCGGCGCCTCCGATAAGCTCTTTGGCTCGTATAGCTCGCGGCAGAATACTCGCAATAGCCCGACCAACCTGACGCTGCCGTTCCCGGTCGATCCCGATACCCAGGTGCAGGACTTCATAACCCACTTTGGCCGCGGGGGTTGGGACCACGTCTTTGGGCCGAATCTGCTCAATCATCTAAATCTAGGATTTAATCGCAGCAACTCCATCAATGGATCGATCGCGGCAAACACCGGTATCAATTATGCCTCTCAACTTGGCATCGGAAACATAACTACGGGCTTCCCGCGCATCAACGCCGACGGCTACGTCTCCCTGAGCCGTAACCAGAACGATGACAACATCGACAATGGCGTGCGGGTCAACGACTCGGTCAGCTATCAGAGGGGCCGCAATAGCTTTAAGTTCGGCGTGGACTATCGATATCAGCAATATTCCGCAATAACCAAAGGACTGCTGAACGGGCTGTTTAACTTTACAACTCGTCAGACACAGGCCACACAGACGGGCTCCTTCTTGAATGGAACGGGTAATGGTGTCGCCAGCCTCCTGCTCGGGGGAGCGGACTTCGGCCAAGTATCCATACCTTTTCACCAGGCCCGCTGGATATCGAACTATTGGGCAGTGTTTGCCCAGGATGACTTCAAAGTATCCAACCGGCTTGTACTCAACCTTGGGCTCCGCTACAGCATCGATCAGCCCCGGCGTGAGGCTGGTAACTTTACATCGAACTTCAGCCAAACCGCAATCGATCCTAAGAACGGTCTACCCGGCGCTCTTGTCTTTGCGAGCAACTGCACGAACTGCAACAAGCGTTGGGCGGACACGTGGTTCAAGGACTTCGCTCCTCGCGTTGGCTTCGCTTATACGCCAGATGCATGGAACAGCAAACTCGTCGTCCGCGGCGGATTCTCAACGCTGTACGCCCCGTTACAGTACGCCGACTTCGGAGGTGATACACGCACTGGTTACACTGCTAATCCCACCTTCGGTTCCAATGGTTTCGACCCTGCTTTTGAGATTGACAGTGGACTCCCAGCGTTCACTGCGGGAATCAATCTCGATCCTGGCCAGCTCGACAATGGAAACGCGAATGCCCCGAACCACTTTGGCAACTTCATCAAGTCTTCGTATGGCCGCCCAGGCCAGGTTAACCAATGGAATCTCCAGATTCAGCAAGAGCTTGCAAAGGATTTGATTATAACCGTGGGCTACATCGGTTCCGCTGGTTCTCATCTGAGGTCCAGCGTCGAAAACATCAACAATATGCCAAGGTCGAACTTCGCTCGCGGCGATGCTCTGCTCAGCTATGATCTTGCCGCAAATGGGATTTCCCAGCCTTTCGCCGCCTTTAATGGCCAGGTGCAGCAAGCTCTCAGACCTTTCCCGCAGTATGGCTATATAGCGACGGACTGCTGCCTGCAGAACGTAGGTCACTCCTCCTATAACGCGCTTGTTGCTACCCTCGAACGGCGCTTCTCGCAAGGCCTCAACCTGCAGGCTTCCTACACGTGGTCTCACACGATTACGAATGCTGATTCTGCGCTCCCCGGAATCAACGGTGGAGTTTCTCAGATACAGGATCCCTTTAACTCAAAGAGCCAAAAGTCCCTGTCGATTCAAGACATCCCAAATACATTCGTCGTCAGCTACCTCTACGAGCTGCCTTTCGGCGAAAATAAAAGGTTTTTCAATCAGGGACGTCTGCTGAATACCTTTGTCGGCGGCTTCTCGGTCGGCGGCGTGCAACGCTATCAGTCGGGTCAACCGATCTCTTTTGCGGGGGCCGACGGAATCCCCGGGTGGGATAACTTCATCGCCTTCACTCGACTTCCTGGGAGTAAGCTCCTCAGCCCCGCTCGACGTAACGGTCACATCGATCCGTTCCGAAACCTACGAGCCGGTGGGAATGTCTCGGGACCAGATCCCAACGTAGATAGTGAGTTCAACGGGCTCTTTAGGCGCGAAAATCCCGGCTATAGTGCACTGCAAACAGAACCTGCGCTCTACAGCCAAAACCAAGGACCGAATCGTATCCTTCGAGCCAGGCAGGTCGGCAGTTGCCCCACTTGCGACAATGGCGACTTCGAATTTGGAAATGTACCGCGGGTCACAGGCGAAGCTCGCAACTATCGCTACCTGAATGAAGACTTCAGCATTCTCAAAACCACCCCTATTACCGAAAGGGTCAACTTCGTCCTCAAGGTAGAATTGCTGAACGCCTTCAATCGGCATGTTTTCTCGGTGCCTAATCCAAGTCCCGCAACCTTCCTAAACCCATACGACAACTTTTTCGGCGTTCCCACGGACACTATCAATCTACCTCGCCAGATACAGTTGACCGGACGCATCTCGTTCTGATGGAGGTTGAAGTTTCAGCCCTCCATTGGAGGTTCACCATTTACTGACGTCATTAGAGAATTGGCTTATGGCCGTTTCCTTGATGGCGCGTTTCCAACCTATTGCCGAACAGAGAAAACGGTTGAGCAAAACTCTTAAAGGGATGATTTAGGCAATTGCGCTGCAACCAAGGGAGTCTCTTCATGGGTCTTGCTGTCCTCCAGCTACGTAAGCTCGCCATTGTTATTTTGGCCGTTATCTTCATACCCACAGAGATCTACGCTCAGATCACTGATACCGTTCCGCCCTCTACAACGCCCATTCGTATACGCGTCACGCTTCCGACAAAGGCAAGCATCATCCCCGATAGCGTTTTTGGTAGTTTCCTGGAACCAATCGGCCACTCCACCTATGGCGGGCTATGGGCCGATGTCCTCGAAAATCCCAGCTTTGAAGATGGCCTCTGGAGCGCGGGAAATGTGGTCAAAATGCTCATCGCCCGACCGGAGCTTCGTCGTTCGTCCGAGCTAGGAATTCCACTTCCCTGGGAGCCGCTCGACGAGGCGCAAGGAGCGCGCTACGTGCCAATCTGGGGCGACGCAGCTAATTCCGGCCGCTCCCTTCTTGTAATGTCCCTCCCGAAGGAAGAGACGGGCGTTCGCCAGATGGTTTATCTTCCCGTGCAGCGAGAGCTAGCCTATACCGGCAGCGTGTGGCTGAAGCATGTGCGTGGGAGCGCCAAGGTCACGGTCTCGATTCGAGTGCATGGTCATACCCATCGTATTCTCGCCACAGCCGATCTGGATGCACACGCGGCTGCTTGGACGAAATATCCCTTCCAACTCACGATGAACCAAGGGCAGGTCACTCCTCTTGAACCTGTCGATTTCGTCATTTCTCTCAGCGACGATGCGCGTGTGCTCGTAGACCAAGCTTCACTTGTGCCTGCCGACAATATCGAAGGCATGGACCCTGACGTGATCGCCATGGCTCGCGACCTGCACTCTCCATTGGTGCGATTTGGCGGAAACTTTACCTCGGCGTACGACTGGCATGATGGCATCGGCCCGCGCGACAAACGCGTCAGTAAGATCAACGCCTCCTGGGGAATACCCGAGTACAACACCTTTGGTACGGACGAGTTTCTCAACTTCTGCAAACTGATAGGAGCGCAGCCGCAAATCGCACTGAATCTCGGCACGGATACACCCCAGAAGGCGGCCGAATGGGTACAGTACGTCAATCAGCATTGGGGTGATCGCAAAGGCGGACTCCTCTGGGAGATGGGAAATGAGCTATGGGGAGATTTTCAAGTGGGCTATCCCACCCAGGGCCGCGTTGCGGAGGTCACTCGCAGTGTAAGTGAAGCTGTACGTAAGGTCGATCCCAATGCTAGGCTGATTGCTACTGGCGCGGATGCTGACCACTTCAAAGACTGGAATGCTGCTCAGCTCACCAATCCGGTGGGAACCTTCGACTTCCTATCCACGCATTTCGTAGTCACCGATGAAGTGCAACTGCATCGTCCTTCGGCTGAGTTCCGTACTTTGGCGAGCCTTGCGCTTCCTATCGGGCTCGAAAAGCAAATACATGCGATTCACGACCAGATACAGCAAAGCCCGCATCGTAACCATGTCAATACTGCGTTCACAGAGTGGCTTATGGTCTCGAACAGCCACACTGCGTCTAACTTTACGAATATGGGCGGAGCTCTTTTTGCTGCGGGTTTTCTCAACATGGTGCTGCGCAATCCGGACATCATACCTATATCCAACATGACAGGGATCATCGAGTTTGGCGGGATATGGCGCAAACGAGGTCAGGTCTTCGGCGCACCAACTTACTGGGTGCTTCGCGAGTATGCCAGGGCCCACCCGCGTATGCTGCTCAAAGTTGACTCAAACACTCCCACGTATTCGGTCATCCGCGGCGTCACCCGTCTGCCGGAGATTGCAGATATTCCTTACCTCGATGTCGTCGCAGCAGAATCGAAGGGCGGGCGTTCTCTCGTTCTCCTATGCGTCAACCGAAACCTCACTAGATCGCTTTCGGCTACGTTCGATTTTGCCGGCCTCGGATTAAACGGAGGGACAGCCAGAGTGACGACCCTCGCAGCCGAAAACATCCTCACAGAGAACGATGAGGAAGAACCAGAAAGAGTGAAGCCTGTCTCGCAGACCGAACTTCTTCAGTCTGGATACACTCACAAGTTTCCCACTGCCAGTGTCACGATGATCGAGATTCCACTGCAATAATGTTTATTTTTCCTGAACAAATCCGTGCCGCAGGCGCGACTGCTGCGTCGTTAGCTTGTCCGCAGATAGGGACCCCACCGTCCCTGATTCGCCCACCCTTGTCGCAGAGATCAATGATGCCCCATCTCCCTTCTCGCAATTGAATATCTTCGATCTTCAAAGAGGCGATTTCTCGCCGACGCAGAGCGCAACCAACCAGAAGCAATGATCACGCAATCTCGTTTGCCCTTGAGAGTCGATCGATCAGGCACCGCCAGAAGCTCCTTCGCCTGTTCCCGGGTAAGCCAGTTCCCGAGACGAGTTCCCTTCTGCAGTACGTTCGGGATGTCGGGAGATTGACAGCTTCTTCGAAGCCGATCATTCCGTTGCGTCTCGCTTCGCCGACGAGTTTTCGTATCGCAGATAACCGGACATTGATAGTTGACGGAGAGAGGTGATCCATCGTGGTCCGGTATTCCATCAGCAGCGCGGGAGAGAGGTCGGCTGGCACAAAAGACAAACAGGTCATCCAGAGCTTTGTGTAGTTACGCTTGGAGTGGAGCGACGGAACTATGTCTAAAACCATCTGGCGCAACATAGCTTGGGCCTGAATAAGAAGGTATGGCGCCTCTTCGAGCGGCAGTTCGACATGAACGAGACGTATTCACTGCCACCTAACTCTCGATCCCTGACCAAAGTCGAATTTTTGCAATGGCCATTGCAAAATTTATCGGACCTGGAGACATTGCGGAAAGAAGCCCCCGATGAGGACTGATTGACCCAAAATGGTGAAGCGACACGAAAGCTACTGAAGCGTTACAGGTTGTTCACGCGGTATGTGTATGCGTTCGCCATGGAGATATGTCAGATGTAATCTAAAGGGTTTACTGAATCGAGCCTAGATCCATCACCTCGGCGTGTATTTGACGGAGCTTTAAAACCCAACTGAGGTCGTCTCACATGCCAGCAAACCGTCGCAATGGTCACCGATTACCGACAGTCGCCACCGTGATTGTCGGTAATCGCGACATCATCCGCATCGCACCGTGCCGAGCAATATGGAAATGCGATTGCGGCTATGTCAGCGGGCTATGTTTCAATCAGACACTGCTCATTAGCAGCGTCTATGGTCGGATAATGAGTTGTGGTCGATGGGGCAGCATCTACCAGGGTATGTTTTGTGACGGATCCGTTTGGCCGGCACTGACGGCTTTGCAGAGAAATTGTAATTCCCTGCTGCCCCAATTTTGAGAGAAAATAAAGCGTTCAAATTTATATTTCCGTCTGTGCGCCGCCAATCTGCCGAAAGTACAACTTCGTACAGACGAGTGATTTCTGGACACTACAGGAGCTACAGCAAATCATCGGTGCCGCTATGCTCTTGAGGCTGATTAGTGGTTGCCCTCGTAACCCAAAGGTCATAGGTTTCAATCCTACCCCCGCAACCAATCAAATCAATACCTTATTGCGCTATCTCTTACCTCCCGATAGGACTTGACGTTTGTGTTTCGTCTCCAAAAACTTACGTATTGAAGCTTGCCGCATCGTTCCCACCTTCACTCGAGTCAATGAATGACATGAACAATTAGATGAAGTCTAAGCTCAGATGGACCGCGCCGACAGCAGTTCGACTAATAAAAACAAATCAGGGACACCTCTAACCGCGCAGTCTCAGGCGAGATTGCAGTTGCTTGCGATAGCGTCGGCTCATACGAAGCCTAGCACCACTATCAAGCACTACGTCATGTTCACCATTCTCGTTAAGCTTTAGACCGCGAACTCGATCAAGTTTCACAATGGTCGAGCGGTGAATTCGGCAAAAGATGGTCTGATCCAGCTCTTCATCGAGTTCGGACATGCTGCGGCGTATGAGATGGGTCTTTGTACCCACGTGCAAGCATGAGTAGTAATCTGCAGCCTCAATCCAATCAATCTCTGAGATTTTCAAGAATAAGACTTGTCCGGCGTTCTTCACAGTCAAATACTCTGTTGCTCGCGATGGACTTCGACCATACGCGATTTTCTCCTTAGCACGACAGAGAGCGCGATCGAATCGAGCATTGTCGAATGGTTTCAAGAGATAATCAAGCGCTCCAGTCTCGAAAGCTCGAAGCGCATATTGATCATAGGCTGTGACGAAGACGACTGCTGAAGGTAAATCTCCGCCCAATATTTCAAGAACATCAAAACCATCGCATTCCGGCATCTCAACATCGAGGAAAACAATGTCCGGTTTGGAGTTGCGAATCTCTGCCACAGCTTCTATTCCGGATCCGCACTCCCCAACGATTTCAATTTGTGGATCAAGCCGCAACAGTATGGTAAGGTTGCTGCGGGCCAGAGGCTCATCGTCCACAACTAGCGCGCGTATTTTTGCCACATGCTCTTCCGCGTACACGAATCACCCCTCCCTGAAGGGCACAGTAGCCACGAAGGGTAACGACACCGACACCACAACACCCTTTGTGTCTTGATTCCGTATATCCAAGTTGAAGGCGTCTCCATATAGAGTTCGCAAACGGGTTCGCACATTGGAGATACCAATTCCAGGGCCAGTCGCCTCCCACCCCATCGGCAGGCCAGGGCCATCGTTGTATACGCTGAGGGTAAGTATTTCATCGTAACGAGACGCGGCAATCCGAATCATTCCTCCTTGCGCTCTTTTTGCAATGCCGTGTTTCACTGCGTTTTCGACCATAGGCTGCAAAATTAAGCTGGGAACTTGAGCTGAATAGAGCTCCCCGGGAATATCGACGCTGAGCTGAAGTCGTTCCGCAAATCGCACCTTCTGAATCTCTAGATACTTATGTGCAAACGCCATCTCTTCTGACAAAGGCACCTGTTGCAGTGTGGAATCTTCCAGGACTCGACGCAAGAAATCACTCAACCCAGCAATCATGCTAACCGCGGCATCACTCCTTTGGTCACGTACCAGCCCAGCAACAGCATTCAGCGTATTAAAGAGGAAGTGAGGTTCGATTTGGCGGCGAAGTGCATCAAGTTGAGCCTTGGAAAGTTGTTCGTTCAATCGCGCAGTCTTCGTCTGTTCAAAAGCTAGACGCTCTTTCGATTCCAAGACATAGCCGGTCGCGAGAATTGCGGAATAGAGGACCAAGGACGAAAGAATTCCGTTGTAGAACTTATCGAACCAGAGATGCGCGAATGGCCCTGGAGCCGAAACAGTAGCATACGGATTGACTAATACTTCTAGCCATGTCGTCCAAGCCGTGAAGATCAATCCGATAGCAACGCACGCACCAATGTGCACCAGCCATTTCGAAAGAGGTTTCCATTTTGTCGGGGGAAATCGGCGCTCAAGATATAGTACGGGCATAGTTGCCAGAGCCCATGGCAGCCAAGAAAAAATCGTCGTAATAAACAGTTTTACCCATGCGTGATGCATGCCTTCCTCATGCATGACAAAGACTGTCTGCGTCGCACCAACTAGTCCGAAGCCGAACCAGATCGATGAAATCCATAGCCACCGGTAAGATCGAGCACGGGTAGAGTTCATTTCCATATTGAGATCGTATTCTATGGCGCTGCAGGAAGGATTAGAAATGCAGCGAATCGCCAGAGACTTGCAGTGAGCGGTGTAGTCCCTTGAATGAACCCGGGGGATACTGCTGACATGTTCATCACAGCAAAGATCGCTCTTTTATTCGCAATAGTTGTATGTTCTGTGGCTGCCTTCCCGCCGAAGGTGATTGGGCCGGGGTCTGAGCCGGAATATACCAGCGACGCCCAACTTAATTTCCCCGAGCATTATCGGGAATGGATATATCTGACCTCAGGCTTCGATATGAGTTACAACCCCGCTATGCAGATGGGCGACCACCATATGTTCGACAACGTCTTTGTAAATCCTGAGGCATACAAGGTCTTCCTACAAACAGGCACTTGGCCCGACAAAACAATGCTTGTGTTGGAGGTTCGCGGTGCAGCTGGAAAAGGGTCGATTAATCAGAACGGCAACTACCAGGAGACGGTTATGGGACTTGAGGTACACGTAAAAGATGAAGCTCGATTTCCAGGTAAGTGGGCCTTCTTTGGATTTGATAACGAGAAAATCGCCAAAATGATTCCGACCTCCGCAGATTGCTATAGCTGCCACTCTGCTCATGCGGCTGTGGACACCACATTTGTCCAGTTCTATCCAACTTTACTGCCGATTGCCAAGAGCAAAGGCACATTTAAGATTGCAGACGAGAAAGCAACCGAAACACCAGCGCAGAAAGTTCGATCCCCTTATACGACTAAAGGAAAAAATTGACTCCGTTCAGCAGGCGAAAAGTGTATTGACGGATGCAGACTTACCGCCAATAGATGTGGCACGTACCGTGTCATTTACGTAGAACCATTCCAACTACCCTCACTTTTTATCTCAGGCGGCCAAGTGTGAGTTCTCATCGCAAAATTTTTCTGATTTTCGTCACTATCTTCTCTTTCATATGGCCTGTGCGCGGACAGCAAACGCTAATTCAGACCTCGCACGTTGACAGATACAGTACTCCGGCAAAGGGCACTATTGCGGTGGCATTTGTCATCACTGACGACGCTGTGACTATCGACTTCGCCGGGCCATGGGAGGTTTTCAAAGACGTCTTCCTCAAAGATCGCGGCAAAACATTAGCTGAACAAGCAGCATTTCGCCTCTATACGGTTTCAGATTCGCGTGAACCAGTGAAAACATCTGGCGGAATGCGCATTGTGCCGGATTACACCTTTGACGATTCTCCTCAACCCGCCATTGTTGTTGTACCTGCTCAGAGCGGCCGCTCGCCTAAGATGTTGGAATGGATACGAAAGATGACGACGCAGAGCGATGTTGTAATGTCAGTTTGCACAGGCGCTTATGTTCTCGGAGATGCTGGGGTTCTCAAAGGAAAGAAAGCCACCACCCATCATCTCTACTACGACGAGTTTCATAAGACCTTTCCCGACGTGTTATTGCAAAAAGACAAGCGCTTCGTGCAAAGTGATTCAGTAATTTTCACGGCCGGTGGTCTTAGTTCGGGAATCGATCTCGCTCTTCATGTCGTAGAACTCTATTTCGGTTCTTCCCGGGCTGAAGAAACGGCGAACATTCTCGAGTACAAAGGCACCGAATGGAAAGGTGATGGAGCCACCGCGAGCGCGTCGGCTACCACGACCCGATGATAGGAAATATGTGCTTTCAGCTGTGACATAAGCAATAAATAATTTGCTCATGAAGAGTATTTCTGCACAAGAAGCTATGTATTCAGAATCAATTGAACCTGGCTCGACTGCAGCCCGCGCTGAAAAGCGATTCCGGAAAGCTCCTTGGTATACAAACCTGTAGTAGTCACAAACTTTGCATTCGCTCATAATCCAGAGGTTGCAAATCCTATTCATAGTGATCTTGGGATTTCGGAACTCGCAAACCTCACATTCGCATACGCTTCGCTGCATAGATACCTATAGGGACTGAGTTGGATCTTATCCAAATCGAATTGCAACCTTGATGGTTGAAGCACAGTTCCGGTAACGTGATAGGGCATGACCGGTGTGTTTCCAATTAGGCCGCGCAGAAACGAGGGCTAATGCCGTCGAATGTGTCGATGCGTACGCAGATCGGAACGCTTATCATAGCGACGAGCGCCATCCAACTCGCCAATGGCTTCTTCGGTACTTTCATCTCTTTGCGAGTAGCTACCGAGGATTTTGGTGCGACCTTGGCGGGCCTTGTGCTCAGCAGCTATTTCGCCGGCTTTACTTTGGGAGCGTTCCGCTGCGCAAAGATTATCGAGCGAGTAGGACACATTCGCGCCTACGCCGCATTTGCTGGCCTGGTCGTCGCCGCAACAGCGGCGATGCCTCTTCTGATCGGACCGTTATCTTGGTTTGTCCTACGTGCAGTCGTGGGATTCGGTTGCGCCGGAGTTTTTGTTACTACCGAGAGTTGGCTTAATGCTAAAGCCGATCCATCAGATCGCGGGCGAGTCTTCTCGATTTACATGGTTGGCACCTTCGTTGCACTCGCTATAGGCCAACTCCTAATCGTTCGGGTCGAGATGGCGGGGCCAGGACCTTTCAATTCGATCGTCGCCCTGTTTGCCATAGCTCTGGTCATGGTAAGCACAACCCGGGCGGAACCTCCACGAACAACCGCCACGGAAAAACTGCCATATAGCCATCTTGTGCGTGCGGCACCCGTCGCCGTTATTGGCTGCGTGGTCAACGGTCTCGTCGGCAGCGCATTTTATGCTCTCGTTCCGGCGTGGATGCAAGACAAGGGCATTGAGCGCGAAAACATTGCACTGTTCATGCTCGTCGCTGTTCTCGGTGGCCTCGCGTTCCAAGTTCCAGTTGGACGATTCTCTGACCACTTCGACCGGCGCATTGTGCTGGCTGCGCTTGGCCTCGGCTTTGCTGGCACCGCCATCACTCTGGTTCTCCTGCCGCGCCCCTCACCATTCATTCTTCCGGTCGCTGCTCTGCTTGGCGGCTTCATGTCGACCCTTTATCCAGTCTGTGTCGCCAATGCGCACGACCGGATGCCGGCTGACCGCGTCGTAGCAGTAAGCGGGCAGCTCATCCTGATAAGCGGACTCGGCTCCGTGATCGGTCCACTCATTGGCACAAACATCATGGGACACTCCGACATCGACGGCGTGTTCTATTTCATGGCCGCCGCGGCAATCCTTTTGGCTCTTGTAGCTATAGGTGAGAGCCTGATCTCAGCAGCGCCATTACGTCTGAGACGGCCTTTCGAGATTCTGGCTCCCCAAGCAGCGCCATTGGCGCACGATTCCCTCGGTTCCTGTGACGACCTTCCCTCGAATCCTATCGAGATTGCCCCGAATGTTAGTTGATCTACATGGCGCCATCGACATCGAACCCAAGTGCAAGCACGCTTTACCATTCGCAGTGCATAATTTACGCACCACCATGCTCACTGCCCAGGGCAGTTTGCAGCTATACAAACCATGTCGCCTTTTTGTAACTGATCGGTACATCGCTTCGCTTCAGCCGTCAAAGCGAATATGGGCTACTTCTCACCATCCCACTTTCTGGACCATTACGGGCAGCTGAAACATTATTGCTTGGGTGCAACATCCGTGGTAGGATTTGCTCTCGGTCCGGAGCCTCCGAACGATGAAGACGTCAGATATGTCGGTTCCATCACTGATCGAGTCTTGCACCAAGGCATGCCGCTGGGCCTCAAGCGGCTCCCAAGAAGTGAATGCAATGCAACATCTGGATCTTCTCAAGAGATTGTAATTATTGAGTTGTCCAGTAATTCCGTCTGTTCGCTGATAGCGGTTATCATCCATCTCCCGACCCGCGCAATATGCAGAGACTGAACGGAGGCTTGCATGCCTATAAGGAAAGCGCAGCTAAGGTTGCTGACCGTTTTATCGGTAGCCTGGTTCGCGGTCGGATGCTCATCGCAGCAGTCGACTAGCTCTGAGGAGACACGCCCTGTCAAGACAATGGTAGTGTCATCCGGGGATAGAAATAACGTACGCGCCTTCCCCGGAAGGGTTGAAGCGTCGAGAATGGTTGACCTTGCATTCCAGGTACCTGGCGTCCTCGTTCGACTGCCAATCAGAGAGGGCGAGAGAGTCTCCAAGGGCACAGTGATCGCCCAGCTCCGGCAGGATGAATTTCAGGCTCGGCTACAGAGCATGCAAGGCCAGCTCGATCAGGCTCGCGCGCAGTTGGGGGCAGCCGACTCGAGACTCACAAACGCCAAAACAGAATCGGAACGCTACGGACGACTCGTCGAGTCCAGTGCAGTCTCGCGCTCTGATTTTGATCTCGCTCAGACGACTTTCAGCGCTGCCCAGGAAGGTTACAACGCTCAGCAGGCGGCGGTCCGCTCTCTGGAAGGACGCATGACTGAAGCCAAACTCCAGTTAGGAGACAGCACGCTGCGCGCCCCGTACGATGGCGTCGTCGCTCAGCGGCTCGTCGACGAAGGCCAAAACATCACTCCGAACAGTTCTGTGGTCAGGTTCCAGAACGTCAACGATATCGACATCGTCGTGGACGTGCCTGAAGCATTCATAGCCGACGACATTCGTTCGTCCGCCATTCAGCAGAGTGTCGCGGAGCTTAGTATCGCGCCGGGACGGCAGTTTCCCGTGCGCGTCAAGGAGGTCTCGCAAATAGCGGATCCGAAGACCCAGATCTTCCAGGTCCGTTTCGCCATGAAAACTCCGCCCGGCATCACCGCGCTTCCCGGCATGACGGCCAACGTGACTATCACCACTCGGAGAGCTAGGGGTCCGAGCAGTCGCCTCCTTGTGCCGATCTCCGCGATTGCCAAGCAAGATTCGGGAGAGCAAGTGGTATGGGTCCTTGGGTCCGATCAGACCGTTCATCACCGGCTCGTAACGATCGGCGCCCCTACAGCAGACCAGATCGAGATCGTTAGCGGAGTGCAACCCGGCGATCGCATCGTGGTGGCAGGAGCGCCATCTTTACGCGAAGGGATGAAGGTTCGCGATTTGGGTAACGCGCTGGGAGGCGGCCAATAATGAACCCAGGCGTCTACTCAATCAAATACAACAGGATCGTCTTTGCTTTGACGTTTATCTTCGTTATTGGCGGGATCTATGCGTATCAAAATCTCGGACGCCTTGAGGATCCGGAGTTCACGATCAAGCAAGCCTTGATCGTCACATCTTATCCGGGGGGCAGTCCTGAAGAAGTGGCCAGGGAAGTCACTAACCCAATCGAAAGCGCAGTCCAACAGATGGGCCAGGTTGATCGTGTCGAATCAGAGTCCACGCGCGGACGGTCGTTGGTCAGGGTCCACATCAAAGATCAATACCACCAGGACAGGATCCAGCAGGTTTGGGACGAACTTCGTCGCAAGGTCAACGACGCCCAACCCAGACTCCCGCCCTCGGTGCGCGGCACATCGATGGTGGTCGATGATTTCGGTGATGTTTACAGCGTCTTCATGGCCATCACCGGCAAAGGCTTCTCGCAGCCCGAGCTTCGCCGCTACGTGGATGCCGTCCGCCGCGAGCTGCAGTTGGTGCCTGGCGTCGCTAAAGTTGATCTCTTCAGCGAACAGCAGGAGGCTGTCTTCCTGGAGATGTCGCGGCCGCGGCTGGCACGGCTCAGCATTAATGAGAACCAGATCTACGCCCAGCTTCAGGCGAAAAATGTCGTCGCGGACGGTGGACGCGTGCGCATCGGGACCCAACATGTCCCGATCGACCCGACGGGTGGTTTCAACTCGGCCGATGACATGCTCGATCTAGTGATCGGATCGGATAGCTCGGGCCACCAACTCCAGCTTAGAGATGTCGCGACGATCGAGCGTAGCCATGAAGATCCGCCGCGCCGCCTGTTACGGTACGACAGCCAGCCGGCCATCGGCTTAGGTATTTCCACGGTGCCAGGCGGAAACGTCGTGACAATGGGCAAGGAAGTCCTGCAAAAACTTGAGGAGATTAAACACAACCAGCCGGTCGGAATCGAGTTCCACGACATCAACTTCCAGCCCACGGCGGTAACCGAAGCCACGAGAGCCTTCACATTCAATCTGGTCAAGGCGGTGACGATTGTCATCGTGGTGCTCCTGTTTGCGATGGGCCGCAAGGCAGGGCTCATGATGGGCTTCGTCCTGTTTATTACGATCATCGGGACCTTTCTGGTGATGAAAATGAAGGGGGGCCTGCAGTTGGAGCGCATCTCTCTGGGCGCTCTCATCATCGCGCTGTGCATGCTCACCGACAATGCGATCGTCATCACCGAAGGACTCAAGATTGGAATCGAAGCGGGTAAGGCCAAGCTCGAAGTGGTTCGCGATGTGATAGCGCACAACATGTGGCCGTTGTTCGGAGCGACAGGTATCGCAATCCTGGCTTTTGCGGCCATCGGACTATCGCAGGATTCAGCTGGCGAGTTACTCAGTTCACTGTTCTGGGTCATATGCATCTCCTTGTCTCTGAGCTGGGTGACAGCGATCACGGTCACTCCGCTGCTGGCATACCTATTTTTTAAGCCGAGCCCCGATGGTCATTCTGAAGAGCAGGCATACGATGGCCGGTTTTTTCAAACATATCTTGGCTTGCTAAGGGCGGCACTCCGATTTCGGTTTATGGTGTTGGCCGCGACGCTCCTGATCTTCGTCGCGGCGTTGTACGGTTTCACTAAAGTCGATCAAAGCTTCTTCCCGCCTGCGACCCGGCCGCAGTTCTTGGTGGATAGCTTCCTAACGTCCGGCACACATATCCGCGTAACAGAGCAGTACGCCAACGAAGTCGAGCGGTACCTTCTCGCTCAACCCGGTGTGACACACGTGTCATCATTCGTCGGTGGCGGCGCCCTGCGCTTTCTACTGGTGTACTCCGCAGAACAACCAAACACAGCTTATGTTCAGTTCCTGGTCGAAGTCGACGACTGGAGAAAGATCGACGAGTTGATTCCAAAAATCCAGAAATATCTGGAGGATCATTATCCAAACGCCAGTACGAATAGCAGGAAATTTCAACTGGGTCCTGGCAGTAACGGACGCGTCCAGGTACGGTTCAGCGGTCCTGACCCTGCGACGCTGCGCGCTCTGGCCGGCCAGGCTCAAGCCATCATCGAAGAAAGTGGCAAGGCCGTGGGCTTGCGTACTGACTGGCGCCAGCCCGAAAAAGTGGTCCGTCCCAAAGTGCTCGAACTCCAGGCGCACCGCAACGGTCTCACCCGCATCGATGTGGCCCAGGCTCTAGAATCCGGTTTTGAGGGGCGCACAGTCGGCTTCTTCCGGCAAGCAAGCGGCACTGGCACAGGGATATTCCCGCAGGAGACAAGGATTCTTCCGATCATTGCTCGCCCCCCTCTGGCTGAGCGAGGCGATGTCGATCAGATCAACAATATGCAAATCTGGAGCCCTGTCGCGGGGAGGATGATCCCCATGAGCCAGGTCGTCTCCGGCACCGAAGTCGTATGGGAAGATCCGATCATCATGCGTCGCGATCGCATACCAACCCTTACCGTGCTTGCCGATGGGCGTGGTGTTCTGCCCAGCGTTTTGCTGAACTCCGTGCGGCAAAAAATAGAGCAGATCAAACTGCCTCTCGGATATAAGCGCGAGTGGGGGGGCGAGTACGAGGATTCCAATAACGCCCGGGCATCTCTCGCCGGACCACTGCCGGCGGCGATGCTTGGCATGGTGTTTATCGTGGTGTGCTTATTCAATTCCATGCGTGCCACTGCGGTGATCTGCCTGGCCGTACCATTGGCGATCATCGGCGCGGTGGCGGGGCTTCTCATAACGAACAATCCGTTCGGCTTCATGGCTTTACTAGGGTTGCTCTCTCTTGGTGGCGAACAGGTTAAGAACTCGGTCGTCTTACTCGAGGAGATTTTCCTTCAGATTCATATGGGGAGGCAGCCCTATGAAGCGATCCTGCAGGCAGGCGTGAGTCGATTGCGGCCTGTGCTTCTGGTAGTCGTGACGACGGTGCTTGGAATGATTCCGCTCCTCACGGACCCGTTTTTCTCAAATATGGCAGCGGTCATCATGTTTGGACTGGCCTTTGCCGCCGTGCTGACCATGATCGTCGTACCAGTGCTTTACGCTATTTTCTTCCGTGTTCCCATTCCCGAGACTACCGAGCCGTAGCATCTGGTTCTTGAGGGTAAAGATCGTCCTCGTTTCTTTGGTCTATCGGAGTTGAGCGTTTCATGAAGGAAGTGGTTATGAATTTACTATCTACGCAAAAGCTCTCCCTTTGGACTTTGAGTAGGAAGACCGTAGCCTCCATCATCGGCGCGGATCTTTTGCTCCTGTCAGGTTGCGCAGTCGGTCCCAATTACAAACGTCCAAACGTGGCCGCCCCAGCAGCCTACCGGGGCCCATCCGAAGCAGCGCAGCAAGCCAGTCTCGCCGATCTGCCGTGGTGGGAGATCTTCCACGATGAGACCCTGACTGCACTCATCAAGACAGCCCTGGCCAACAACTACGATCTAGCCGGCGCCGTTGCGCGCGTCGAACAGGCAAACCAGGTTGCCGCCCAGGCCCGGTCGCAATACTTCCCCACTCTCGGCTATTCGATCTATCCCAGCTACGGCCACAATCAGTTCATTTACAGTCCGATCGCCCCGCCCAGTGGAGCTCAAGGGTTCCTGTTGGCTATAGCCCGCGCATCATGGGAACCCGATCTCTGGGGCCGTATCCGCCGCACGAATGAGGGTGCTCGAGCCCAACTTCTCGCGACCGAGGAGGTTCGCCGTGGAGTCATGCTGACGCTGGTCAGCAATGCCTCCCAGGCCTACTTTGAACTCCTTGGACTCCGGCTTCAACTCGACATCGCAAACGAGTCTAAGCAGTCATTCACGACCACCCTCACACTCGTGACACAACGTGTTAATGAAGGTCTTGGTAATGAGCTCCAGACCTCGCGCGCCGCAAGCGACTTGGCCAACTCCTCCGGCAGCATACCCGAGCTCGAACGGCAAATTGCGCTCAAGGAAAACCAGATCAATCTATTGATGGGTAAAGACCCCGGCCCGATCGACACAAAACCAAAATTCCTTGGCGAAGTCCCACCCGAAGTTCCCGCAGGATTGCCTTCCACCCTGCTCGAGCGTCGACCCGATATACTCGCAGCAGAGGCAGCGATGAAGAGTGCAAACGCCCAGATCGGCGTAGCTCAGGCTGCTTATTTTCCATCCATTGGCCTCTCGACATTCTTCGGTAAATTAAGCACGCCCCTCGAGCGGCTCACCTCCGCCCAGACGAATGCCTGGAGCCTCGCCATGAGTCTGTCAGGACCGATCTTTACCGCTGGCGCCGTTACGGCTCAGAAACGACAGGCAATTGCTTCCTGGGAACAAACGAAGGCCCAATACAACCAGACTGCGTTGAGCGCTTTTCGTGATGTCTCCGACGCACTCATCACACGCGAGAAACTTGATGCCATCCGCGCCGAGCAGGCTAAGGCCGTGCAATCGAACGAAGACGCAGTCCGGCTTATGTCGATGCGTTTCACGAATGGAACTGTCGGCGGTCTCGATGTTCTCGAGTCCAAACAACGGCTCTATTCAGCCCAGCTTGCGCTTAGCCAGACAGAGATCAACAGACGCCTGATCATTGTCCAGCTCTATAAAGCGCTGGGCGGAGGATGGAATCTGTCTGATACACAATGGATGACAGCTAATTCCATGCCTGCTTCCCAGAATCCTCCACCATCGAATAAACCATAATGACTACGACTGGCGTCCTCAAAGTCAATCTCTGCAATGACATCCAATTTCTTTGCGTCAGCAAGCCTGCTCTGAAGCATGCATAATCATGCATTTGTGTAACCGATTGCATAAAGTGTATCTTGTTCTCGACGCAACATTCCTCCTCCGTCAATTCAGAATTAAAGGTCTATATGAAGTTTGGCAGTCTATTAGCTTTCACTTTTGCACTGGTCCTAACTACCAACCATGTTTGGTCTCAAACTCAGTCGCAACGCTGGTCCGAGCAAAAGTCAAACACCTGGTATGCACAACAACCTTGGCTAGTCGGAGCTAACTACATCCCGTCAAACGCAATCAACCAATTGGAGATGTTTCAGGCAGCAACGTTTGATCCAGCTATCAATGATCGAGAGCTTGGTCTTGCTGAATCGATTGGAATGAACACTGCTCGAGTATTTCTTCAGGATCAGTTATGGGAACAGGACCCCGAAGGCTTTAAGAAGCGCCTCGATACCTTTCTAGGAATTGCAGCAAAACATCATATTCGGCCTTTGCTTGTACTGTTCGACTCGTGCTGGGAAACTAATCCTCGCCTTGGACCACAACATCCTCCCATCCCGGGCATCCACAACTCGGGTTGGGTCCAGAGCCCGGGCAAGGAGCGGCTGTTGAATCAAGCCGACGAACCTAAGTTAAAGGCGTATGTGGTCGGCATTGTCGGTGCATTTGCCAAAGACGATCGCATTCTCGGATGGGATATATGGAACGAACCGGATAACGGCGGTGGCGACATAGCAAACGACGTACCTGGAAAGGTAAAGCGGGTCAACGAGCTACTACCTAAAGCTTTTTCGTGGGCTCGTTCCGTAAATCCTACACAACCCTTGACAAGCGGTGTCTGGCTCGGAGACTGGACAGATCCAGCTAAACAGAGTGCCACCACCAAAATACAGTTAGCTGAGTCCGACGTCATCTCCTTCCATAATTATGGTTGGCCGGAGGAGTTTGAGCAGCGCATCAAAGAACTGCAGCATCTGCAACGGCCAATTCTTTGCACGGAGTACATGGCGCGAGGTGCGGGATCAACCTTCGACGGAAGTCTGCCGGTTGCAAAGCGTTATCACGTTGCAGCAATTAACTGGGGTCTCGTCACCGGCAAAACCCAGACCTATCTTCCATGGGACTCTTGGCAGCGGCCCTACGTGCTGACACAACCTACCGTATGGTTTCACGAAGTATTCCGAAATGACGGAGCACCTTATCGACAGCGTGAAGTTGACCTCATTCATGAATTGACGGGACGGCAATAAACATTGTTTTACCCGCTAACCGCTCTCCGAAACATCGAAGATTCGATCATGTCAAGGATGTAGCTTACAGACCACCTATGGTAAGCTTCACCTAGGTAGTCTGTAACGCGCATATATGTAGGCCCGTTATTCTGCACTTCACTGGCTGTGCAATTATGTGCAGTTGCTCTTCATCCTCGGTCGCACGCTGGCCTTCACTTCATGATGCTTTCAAAATAGAATTTGGGGAAAAGCAAGTGGTCTCGATGAGTCTACGGCGTGCGATTCTTCGTCTCAGTGGGGGCAAAGAACTTTCAGCACTGTGTGATCAGGCGTTAGTTAGCGGAGCGAATTTCGCAACCAATGTAATTCTCGCGCGAGTGCTCGGCATTCGCGAATACGGTATCTTCGCGCTGTCCTGGATGGCAGTCCTCTTTGTTTTCAGCCTCCAGTGGGCCTTCATCGTTTTGCCTATGATGAGCGTAGGACCGAAACAAGAAGAACATGAGCGCCCCTTTTACTACGGCGCCGTTTTGTTTCAGGAGATAGCCTTTGCAGCATTGAGCGTTGCAGGAATGCTGCTTGTCTTGCACTTCTCTTCTTCTCATTTTCCGCAATGGAACATCCAGGGACTGGGGCTTCCGCTTAGCTTTGCGGCTTTTTCGTATCTGTTGCAGGATTTCATACGGCGTTATTTCTTCTCAGTCGGACGGAGCAAATTTGCCCTGCTCTGCGATGCCATTAGTTACCTCACGCAACTCCCCATCATCCTGCTGTTGGCTCATCGATCGAATTTCTCCTCTTCTATGGCGCTGTGGATCATTGGGGCAACTTCTTTAGTTAGCTTTCTGGTTGGATGGATATGGTTTGAGCCTATTAAGTTTCGCGCTAATGACCTGCGACAGGTTTCGATACGCCACTGGAAGATCTCGCGGTGGCTTGCTCCGTCTGCGTTTATGCAGTGGAGCTCCGGCAATCTGTTTATCGTTGCTGCACCTATTTATTATGGCGCCGCAGCAGCCGCTGTCTTACGTGCCTCGCAAAATATCGTTGGTGTAGCGCACATCTGGTTTCTGGGATTGGATAACGTGGTACCCGCAGAAGCGGCTCGGCGCATACACAGCCAGGGCCTAGATGCTGCTTTCAACTACATCAAGCAGATTGTGTTTCGCTGGGGGCTCATCACACTGGCATTTGTATCCATCGTGAGTCTTCGTCCCAACTTTTGGTTGAACTTAGTCTATGGACCGAGATATGCGGGGTACGGACACATCCTGCAGTTGTACGCGCTGGTCTATCTCATGACGTTCTTTGCAGGACCTTTGCGTGCGGGCCTGCAAGCACTGGAATATACGGCGCCTATCTTCTGGTCCTATTCGGCAATGACAATTTTTTCGCTGGCATTCGCAGGACCGTTCACACGATGGCTCGGCTTGACCGGTGCCATGCTTGGGATGATCGCCAACATGTTTTTATTTCAATGCGTGGTCGGAATCGCACTCGTCTTGAAGGTAAGGCAGATGAGACAACAGCTTTTGTCCCCGCAACTGCAACACTCACCCGATCGATGAGGGCTTGGAGGCGGATCTCAAGTGACTTCGAAGATAAACATTTTGCTCTCCGCCTATGCATGCCGACCAAATGCAGGCACAGAGCCCGGAATCGGATGGAACTGGGCCGTGCATCTGGCCGAAACAGGCTCACTCGTGCATGTGCTTACGGCGGGAAGAAACCGTGAGGCTGTTGAAGCTTATCAACGGGAGCACCCCTCGCCTGAACTGCACTTCCATTTCATTGATGTGCCCTGGATGGATCCTATGGCCTCAGGAGCCAAACACTATTTAATCTGGCAAAGGATGGCTCTTCGCAGAGCGAAAACCCTTTCAAAAACCGTTGCTTTCGATATCGTGCAACACGTCTCTTATGGCAGCGTTCATCTTCCTACGCCGTTGTGGCGTTTAGGCATACCCACAGTCTTCGGCCCTGTCGGTGGAGGGCAGACTGCGCCGCCTGGTCTCCTGCCTTACTTCGGACAGCAAGCCGGCAACGAACGCCGCCGTACCCGCCTCACAGGATTGCTCCCGCATTTACCGCCCTACCGCAAAGCGATGCATCGCATGAGCATGGTCTTCGCGGCGAATCATGACACTCTCGACCTTGTTAAACGAGCCGGCTGCCGTCGTGTTGAGCTATTGTGCGACACCGGATTGCGGACGGATTTCTTTGCAGATACAGCTCGGCGTTTCACTGCTTCTACGCCTTTACGTCTGCTTTGGGTTGGTCGTTTCCTTCCCCGCAAAGGGGTTCAACTCGCTCTTGATGCCATCCAGCAGGCAATGCCGGGCATTCATCTGACCCTGGTGGGTGATGGTATGGAAGAAGCTGTCTTACGTCGCATGATATCCGAACGTGGCCTCGAAAATCGTGTTTTCTGGGCAGGAAAACGGCTGCCATGGTTAGAGGTTCGCGAGGCCTATCTCACTCACGACGCTCTTCTGTTTACAAGCTTGCGCGACACGTTTGGATCACAGATACTCGAAGCAATGAGCCTCGGCCTTCCAGTAGTTGCACTCAATCTCAGCGGCGCTCGAGACTTTATTCCTCCTTTGGCCGGAGTAAAAGTTGATATTGGTGCCACTGCAGAAGAAACAACTCGGCTCCTCTCGACAGCACTGAATCGCTTTGCCCGTATGTCGATTGAGGAACGAAATGCAATGTCGGAAGAAGCCTGGCGCATGTCGCGGAACTCTGCTTGGCCCGCACGTGCTGCATTTGCCCTTGGACTCTTCGAGGAAATTCTGCATCTGAAGAAGAATGCCTGACTAAAGAGTTTGTTTGCTGTATTGCGCATGACATTTCTCATTTGACTGGAGAGAGAGTGGCAAAGCGGTTTGTTTTTTGGGGTGGCTATGCGGGGTACAACTTGGGAGACGAAGCAATCCTGTGGGCGCTCTCGCAACTTATACGCAAGCTCGAGCCAGCGGCAAGTCAATGCGTGCTCATACCGGACGGAGTTCCTGCCCATGTAGAAGCGCAATACGCTGATTGGCAGATCGAGGTCATCAAGGGACGAATGCCCGGATGTCTCGATATCCTGCGCACAGCAAGATTGATTGCCGGTGGCGGTCAGATGGTCGACGATACAACTCTTGGTTGGCCCGTAGGCTGGAGTTCGCTCTTCATCGCAATCAATGCCTTCTTCGGGCAAGGGCCCCTTGTATTGTGCATCGGAGCCGAACACCTTAAGCGCTTCCTTCCGCGGTTCCTTGTGCACCACGTGTATGGTCTGGCAAAGGTGTGCACTTGTCGCGACGACGAATCGGCTCAGATTCTGCGTGATGTAGGCATCAATGCTCAAAAGGTCTGGACCACTCGTGACGTAGTCTTCTCACTCGACCGGCGCCTCATACCGCAGTACCAGACGCCACAGTCTTCCACCCCCAGCGTTGCGATAGTAGTTGCCTATGATCCAAACCGCGTATTGGATACGATTGCACGCTACACAAAGCTAATTGATGCGCTCCTCGAATATGGGATGGATATACAGTTGGTCGCACACGATCTCCGGCCCGACTACGATATCCGTGCTCGTGACGAGATCCATGCGATATATAAAAATAACCCACACGTTACAGCGCCTATAGCGAGCTCGGTCGATGAAGTTCTAACGATCTACAGTCACTCTGATGCTGTCATAAGTGGAAGAATGCATCCACTTATTCTGGCATCGCTTGTCGGCACCTTACCAATCGCCTTCGGGGGAAAAGCGAAAGTACAAAGCCTCCTCACCATATCAGGCATTCCTTCCCTCTCCTCCGACGTTCCCGCACAACAGGCCATACAGGTGCAGCAGTTACTTGAACAGCGTCCCCATTTGCTTCCGGCAATTGCCAACGCGGTCGATACCTTCCGCATCAACGTTGAAAACGCCACCGAAAGAGCACTAAAGCTTTAGTTTTTTTACTTTACCTCTACTCCAAATCATTGGAGTACCATATCGCCAATCATGCGCATTTTGCTTCTCCATAATCGATACAAGTTACACGGAGGCGAAGACGTCGTCGTCCAACAGGAGTCTCAATTGCTCCGTGATGCCGGCCATTTTGTCGACATCATGGAAGTCTCGAACGATGATATTGAAAGTGGCATCGATAAGTTGAAGACAGCGTTGATGTCGATCTATTCGCCCCAAATGCGCAAGCTCGTCGCGCGCCGTATCCAGGACATCAGTGCGGATGTCCTGCATGTGCATAACTTTTTTCCACGACTCACGCCATCCGTTTATAATGCCGGAGCTGAAAGAAAATGCGCCGTGATACAGACACTGCACAATTATCGTCTCGTCTGTCCGGGTGGACTTCTCTTTCGTGACGAGGTTGTCTGTGAAGAGTGTCTCGGCCGCAGCTTTGCTCTGCCTGGTATTCAGCACGGTTGCTATCGTGGCAGCAAACTCGGTTCTGCAACAATCGCGACTATGACGGCGTTTCATCGGATACAAGGCACATGGAGAAACCGGGTGGATCGCTACATCGCGCTTAACGAGTATGCAAAGTCCGTCTTCACAAAATATGCCGATCTGCCTACCGAACGAGTACGGGTAAAACCCAATGTAATACCCGATTCAGGTCTTGGTCCGCGATCAGGCGGTTACGCGCTTTTTGTGGGGAGACTGTCACCCGAAAAAGGAATCGCCACTTTGCTTCGAGCCGCGAGCGATCAGGCATTTCCATTACCACTTAAAATCGTTGGCACTGGACCATTACAATCCGAAGTGATCGCAGCATCCGCTGCATGCCCCAACATCGAGTACCTTGGAGCACGGCCACGCGCAGAAGTCGTCAGGCTGGTAGGCGATGCACTGGTTCAGATCGTTCCTTCCGAATGGCACGAAGCCGGCGGCCCACTTGTCATCGGTGAGGCTTTCGCGGCGGGTGTTCCGGTAATCACGTCCGCAATGGAACCGATGTCCACTGTCGTAGAAGATGGAGTGAGCGGACTTTTATATAAACCGCGCGATCATCAGGATCTTTGTCGTGCGGTAGCCAGGATCGTCAGCAATCCTGGCTTGGTCCCAGCCATGCGCGAGGCAGCACGACGAAGATATGAGGCCATGTACTTACCTACAGCAAATCTAATCGCGCTTGAAACTATCTATCGCGAGGCAATCGAGCAGGCGCATCGGATGCCAACGCATTAGAAGTTCTACGAACTAATCTATGCAGCAGCCTTTGAAATCTATCGAAGAATCGCTATATAGTTCGTCACACCGCGAAATACTTCAAGATCTTCGTAGTAGTTTTTCACCGAGATTGTGGAGCCCCCAGGACAAATGCGTCTCAATTCAAATCCAAGTGGGTGCAATAGATCCCAGAAGTCGCGAAAAAACGTTCTGCTATTTACGTTCCCGGAGCCGAACTCGAACGACAGGGCCTTGATTCGACCTTCGGATAGGGACCGCATAGCACCTCGAAGAGCGAACAATTCATGCCCTTCGATATCCATTTTCATGAAGTCCACATGATCGATACCTTTATCTGCAATCAAGGTATCAATCATTATCACCGACACAGTGCGAACAGAAAACTGATGTCCCTGAGTGAAACTGTCATTCCTTTCGTGAAGACTCGCCCATTCACTACCGGAATTATTGCTATAAAGCTTTAATTCTTCTACTCTCTCGCCAACCGCTGCCTCAATGACTTCGATATTTGGCAGGCTTTGCAAAAGTTGAACATTTTCGTGAGCTGGTTCAATGGCAATCCACCGGCCCTTATCTGTCCCCAAATTATGCCTGAGTTTATTCATCCAGTTGCCACGATTGGCGCCGCAATCAATCACGGTAGGATGATCGGAACAACAACAATGGCGGATCACGTCAGCTGTAGCTGCAGTCTCAGTCTGGTCCCATCCCGACCCCGATCCCTTACCTACAAGAAGATTGAGATAGGAGACGAACAATTCAATTCCATTGTTCATCCCCAGAACTTGTACAGCCGCTCCGATTTGCGGTGTGACCTTCTTTGCAATATTGTTCAGCGATCCCGCATCGGTTAGTCTTGTCATGTTGCCTCCTGAAGGAAACACCTTATTGACCACAGACCCATAAAAATAAATAAATTGGCTAAAAGAGAAGCGTTGGACTATGCGTCACTTGAAGCCCCGTTGATGGCAAAGGTTGGATTTGCGCTAACAGATCCTCGGATTGTTTGACGCCCCACTCCTTGGGAATCTCGAAATTCTCTGCTCCCGTTTCATTCCAGATGATCCAGGATTGTTTGTGATGCTCATCTTCAATGTGCACAAGCCACCTTCCGGAAGCACTTCGATTCACGTCAAGGTACCTTTTGCCCAGAAGCCACCGCCGAACAGTCTTATAAGCCAGTGTAGCGTCTTTCTCGGTGGTCCCATTGTCATCGACCAGTGCGTAAGCCGGTTCTCCCCATGCGTACCAGTAAAAACGCTGAATACCCGCAGCCCAACCTAAAATATACGATCTTCCAATTGCCTCGACCGCAGCTCCCTGTCCCAGAATATGAATGCCGCTGGGCCATTGCTTATTGTGGTAACGAGCTTGCGGCGCACTCGCAATATAGTATCCCGACTCCGTATTCCAGATGGGTGTCGACGGCAGTCCTACACTGGCCAACACTCTACGCAGCTGAGCGGCCGTACCGACGATATTTTCCGGATGGGTTACGGGAAGACCAAGATTGTCGTAAAAATGGAAACCTAGAACATCAAATGTTCCCACCCCGCCCCCTTCTAGAAAGGGCCTAATGTAAGTAAAAGCATTGACGGAGGCAAGCGACGGCGAGATAACCACAACACTGGGATCTACTTCCTTAAGAATGCGATACGCCGACTTGCAAAGAGTAATGAGATGCGGAATATCACCCGAATAAGACGATTTCAGATTCGGTTCATTCCAGAGCTCATAAGTATGTACACGGCCTTTGTAACGTTTGGCGACGGTTCTGACATACTCCTCCCAGTCCTTCAGATCGGCAGCTTCCGCTCTTGCTCCAGGTGTCCTTCCCTCTTCCGTTGGCCGCGCCGATGCCCACGTTGGCGTTGCCGTAAGGATTAGGTCAAGATCCTGTCCATGTTTGCGGGCTTCTTCCACATCTCTATCAACATTCTCAAAGATCCACTGACCACGCTGTGGCTCAATATATACCCACTGAGCATCGAACACACGGATCGCACCGGTCTCAAGCGATGGCCAGGGTCGTGTCCACGCCCGACCTGCATCATTCAAACCGAAATACAAAGGCGGTACAGTTCCCTTCGGAACGTCACTCAAGTTGGCCGTCGTAGGCCCTGGAGCAGTCTGCAGAATCAGAAACAAGGGTATGGCTGCCGCCATCATTCGCATCATTTTTAATCTAAACCTCGTTAGGCCATTGCAGCGTTGGAAGGGAGGCCACCCGAGCCATCCTGGTTTGCCTCACTCTGGCTGGCATCTTTACATCAGCGACCAAACCGACAAAGCACATTAGAAAAAGTGCACTAAGGCGACCGAATTGTACTGTGACCAATGGCATGATGATTGACATTGTCACTATCTGGATAAGAACGATCAACAGAAATGTGTGTTTAACACTCTGGCGGGCACTTCGAAATGCAACAAATAACACCCGGAAATATAGAGCTAGAATCAGCAACCCGGCAAGAATTCCTCCCGACACCAACGCTTGGATGACCTCACTATGACTATGGGGCGGAATCCAGTTTGTAGCATTCCACTGGTCATGCAATGCCTGCTTCACTCCCGCGATGTAGCCATACCCAATATAGGGTCGCAGCCAGAATGCTCTGAAGCTTGCTTTCCATACATCTGTTCTCTCAGACAGAGTAGTGATATTGCGCATTCCCTGCCCTCGTTCCAGATAATCAAGAATTTTCCCTTGAAAGACAATCGCTCCCGCAGCAATAGTACAAATTGCCAACGAACCAAGCATGCGTAGCAGAAGCTTTCTGGAAAGGATCATTAGGTATGTAAACAGTGCGATGAGGAAGACGATCTGTTCGCTGCGTGAATATGTTAGAAGCAGCGTCACAACCGCAATGAAACAACAAAAAAATCTCTTCCGTCCTTGAAAAAAAAGAAGAGCATGGAAAAATGCCACGCCCGCAAGCACAGATAGATGTACTGGATGTATCAGTGCTCCACCTAGCCTGGCGTGTCCCCCGGCAATATCACCTGGCTCGGCATAAACCAGAGATGGAACAATCGGCAGCGCCATCCAGACGATAGCAATGTTGACCCAACAAACCGCACCGATCAGTCGGACGATAAGATCTATGGCACGGTCCTCGTCCTCACGCGTATACAGTGAGAGCAACATGGCAAAACCCAGCACCCACTCAGCCAATCGATAGAGACTAAGCGGAAGATCACTTGCCACCGGCGGTCTATTAGAACTGTTAGGTTGCAAAACCGAAGCTATTGTCAAATTTATAAGCAGTGCTATCCAGAGCCACGCGCTAAAATCCACTCGGCGCAATAATATACGACGACGTCCCAAGATCGTGACCGATGCAAGCAGAAACGCGCAGGTCAGTGTCAGGATGATCGTGCTGATCGACGTTGGGTTGAAGAGCCCAAATTGATGAGTACGTCCACTCGCATCAAACCTTACGAAGTTCGGCACGCCAACCGCATACGCCACAAAACTCCAGTATCGGATTGGATATTTCTTCTGCGCCAGCGAAGGTCGGATAAGGGTCATAGAGAAACTGTCAACGAAACCCGACGGACAATCGAGCGTTTTATCAAACGGTTAGTGAACTGAATAGATAAGGGCTGAGGTCGTGGAAGACATGACTCCCAATCCCGTGGTGAATACCGTTTTAGTTTTGCTCACAGGCACGTAAATCATATCTTGCGCCTGAAGAGTCATAGGCTCTGCCTTGCCCTTAGTAATGTCGCCATAAGGAACATGAATCTCTGTTAGCTTTCCTGTTGTGTCTTTGCGGATAACCCTGATCGCGCCAACTTGAGCGTTCATGGTTGTTCCGTAAGCTAGGGACAGTGCCTGCGTCACATTCAGCTTGCCATCCTCCTGCATAACATAGCCGCCCGGTCGATTTACTGCCCCCATCACGTACACAATGCCCGCGCGAGCCACCGAAATTGTGTCGCCAGGATTGATAAGGAAAGCTTTGATATCGTCGGAGTTGCCACTGCTGCGCGAGTATTTCACTTGCTGTGTCTGAGGATTGCCATCTACGGTCCTGCGGACTTCGATCGTATCTCCTGCCAGCGCGGTTTCCCCGCCAACCATGCCGAGCACATCAGAAAGGCTATGAGGCGCCAAAAGTTGTATCCGTCCTGGAGCTCCCACTTCGCCTATTACGGTTACATTGTTTCCTGCATACTGCGAAACGTCCAGATTGATTTTTGGATTCTTCAAAATCTGAGCATCACTTAGCTTCTTCTGTATAGCGAGCTTGGCTTCAGGTAAAGTCATGCCTTCAACATGCAGTTCGCCAGACAACGGAACTTCTACATTTCCTGAATCATCCACGCGCAGATCGCCTGAAATCTCAGGCATGTCATACACCGTCATGGTAAGCAAAAATCCGGAATTCAATGTTAACTTCGAAAAATCTTCCGGCACAACTGTGAGAGCCCCACTGCTTGTAGGGTGAGCTGCCCCATGACTTCCGCCAAGACCTGAAAGACTTGACGCCCCTCCAAGTTGTGGCGCTGCTCCCTGGGCACGCAGATCCATAGGACTTGCAAGACTGAGCAGCATCAAAACCCCTACCCAGCACCCAAAGTCCAATCGTCTCAGCATCAGATATCTATGCCTCTGCATGGTCGTTGACCTCCTTATTGCGGTAGCCATATGGATAGAAGTTCGCCACAGCTTCGTCCCTGACTGCGTTCAAGACCAGTCCGATAGTCGGCGCTCCTGATCTTCCAAGCAGCTTCATCATGCTAAGCAAAATGGTTCGTGAAGTAACGCCTGATCGAAGCACCGGAAGAACCGCATCCACTTTGGTTGACAGGACGGACGCATCCGATACCGGAAGAATCGGAGGACTATCTACAAGGACCCAGTCGAAATCAGCCCTTGCCTTAGCCAAAAGGTGATCAAAAACAGGCAGGCTGAAAAGCTCCACGGGTAAGTGCGGTTTCCGGCCCGCCGGCAATAGGAAAAGATTAGGCAACGCCGCATGCGGGACAAGCCTGCCCTCCAGGGATGAGGAGCGCGTAGTGAGAGCCAGGCTGAGGCCGCCCTCGTTATTGACCCCAAAGTGGCGATGGAGATCAGCATGGCGCATGTCGCCATCGATCAACAGGACGCGGGCACCTTGTTGCGCAAATGCAATTGCAAGGTTATAGGCCACCGTAGTCTTGCCGTCAGAGCCCAATGGACTCGTAATCAGCAGCACTTTGCAGTCTGGCGAGGGTCGCGAAAGAACGATCGCAGTCCGCAAGGCGCGGAAAGACTCAGCAATGCTCGACTCCGAATCAGAGATCAGCAAGCTGTCTCCCGAAGTAACCTCAAGCAATGACTTGCCCTTTGCAAAGAACGGCAGATGCCCAAGAACTGGATACGGTACTGCCGTTTCAATATCCATCGCTCCCACTAGCGAATCGTCGCCGCTTTGTCGGATAAACGCCGCTCCTACGCCAAAGACCAAACCCGCACAGAGAGCCACACCGAGTGTAATTGGGTAGTTAGGAACAACGGGAAATGCAGTTACCTGTGCACGGTCAACAATTGAGAGGCGCGTTGCATGAATTCCCTGAGTAACACTCGCCTCCTGAAGCTTCGAGAAGAGATTCTGATAAAGATTCCGATTAGAGAAAGCTTCCTGCGCTAGGACTTGGAGCTGCACTGTCAGGTCAGTAAGCTTATCGGCTTCTAACTTCTGCTTGTCCAGTTGGCCACGCACAGCATCTTCGTTTCGCTTTGCGTATTCATAATCGTTTTCAGCCCGCTTGGTGACCTTTGCCATCTCTGATTTGACGGCACTATCAATCGCATCAATCTGGCTTTGCAACTCAGCCATCCGAGGATTTTTCGTGCCGAATTTTGTCGATAGGTCAGCATACTCGAGCTTAAGCGAAACCTCTTGGCTGCGAAGAGTACGAATCATGTCAAGGCCGCCCCCCTGACCAACCAGTGCACCACCGCTGGAGATACCCATAGCACCCAGTCCAAGAACAACCTCTGGATCCTGACTTTGAATGAGCCTGTAGACCGCTTCAGCGGATATTCTGTTAGCTTCTGCCGTGGTGAGTTCTTGATTGAGAGCAGTCAAACGGTCCAGCACTGTGTTGTGGGCCTGCATGTCTCCCGTTGTATTTGCGGAGCCGATATTGATACCGGCCATTCCATTCTTCTGTTCGTAATCGGCCAGTGCCTGCTCTGAATCCTGAACCTTCTTCTTCAGCGTATCCAGTTCCTTCGTCATCCAGAACGACACATCCGAACTGGATTGCAAACGTCGCTTCAAATAGTCCTGAATGAAGGTATCGCTGAGCGTATTCGCCACGTTCGCCGCCACCATAGGATCTGGACTACGAAAACTTACCTGAATCAATCGTGTATCCGGAACTGACTCCACCTTGAGAGAAGTCGCAAATGAACTGAGCATGCTCTGCCGTGTAATCGGAGCCTGATCGAGCGGCAACCCGCGCTCCTTTGAGGAGGTGAGTTTGCTGAAAGGCTTGTGATTCCCAAGCTTCAATGCGTGAATCACTTCAAGAGCAATCGACTTGTCCTGCAGAATCTTGCTGTCCGTCTCAACTTCCGTCTTGATGTCAGTCGTAACCGGGCTGGAGCTGCTTCCTCCTCCGCTACCTGTAACATTTGCGTCATCCGGAATAACTTCAAGCGTCGCCGTCGACTGATACTTAGGCGTCATGAGAAGGCAGCCGATCAACGCCAGAAGTACTGTCGCAAGGGCTACGCCGGCAACTGTAAATTTATATTTTTTCAGAACGCGCAGCAGATCATGGATTGACTCGTATCGCTCAGGCTGTGGCGACAGCTCAACCAGATCTAAATCCGGTCGCCGTTGCAACTGCCCGCCATTTCCATCAACTGATTGCCAATCTGGTTTCGTCAGACTCATCGAGGGTTTGTCCTTGGATTCATCTTCATTGAATAGCTCCTTATGTGTAAACAAGAACTATTGCTGGCCCTTGATCAGAGCATGGAATCAGTTCCCGGCAGTTCTGTCTCTCTTCGATTGGACTCGTTCAGCAAAGATTCAGAAGCCGCATTCAGTATTTTAAATTGGCAGACATCAGCCGCTATGTTAAATCGGCAAAGAAAGGTAAACAGATAACAAAGATTATTGTGTTCTTCCTGACATTATTCATTCATATTTGATTTGAATCAAATCATTTAAGGGTTCTTGCTCTAACAATAAAATGAAAAAGGACTTTTGCAAACAGACAGAAAAACCCCGTGTTCGTTAAGATGCATGCCGACGGGAAGGGTTGCCACGCATGGATGTTGGCTTTATCTATGCAGCTCTTTGCATTAGCTTGCATTAGTTTGCCATCTATTCATGCATTTCCTCGAGTATTTTTTTGGATTTTGGGTTATAGTCAGAAGACGAGAGAGTGGGAACTCTCACTCAGATTGCGCAGAGCGATAAAAAGCGCCAATCGCGGGCGCAAACAAGATTGCGAACAAAAATTAATTAGGGCTCGCCTTGGAGCTTGTTGAAACGCACGGGAAAAACTAAGTCCCTTTTGCGAGGGAATTCTCTAATGTTTTTATGGAGAGTGCGCGTGGAACTGAAACATCAAAGAATCACTAAATGTGGTGCCGGAGAGTTCCCTGGTGCACCTGGTCAAAAATCTGCTGCACAGTGGGCACAAAGGTGCCTGTACTGTCAATGCTAATTAATTTGATGAGTGATATCAGGCCACATTGTCATTGACATCAATCTAAAAGCTGCTGTCATTTTATTGAGAACCATCCATTCCCCTTTTAAGCAGGGACAACACAGACATACACCGGATTCTAAGGGCATCTGAAATTGCAGTCACTGTCTACCATTAGCTAATTTTTTGCGAATCTAAGGAGTTTTTCGGATGACCACGAACAAGGAATCACGAGTTAATATTCTTGGCGTTGGTGTAAGTGCCATTTCTCTGGATGAGGCTGTAGACAGGACGGAAGCATTTCTTGGTGGAGATACTCAGGGCTATGTCTGCGTCACCGGCGTCCATGGCATCATGGAAGCTCAACCTGATAGTGAATTTCGCCGCATTCTTAATCGTTCTTTCCTAACAACTCCGGATGGGATGCCAACGGTATGGTTGGGAAAGGTTCACGGCTTCAAATCTATGACACGTGTCTACGGCCCTGACTACATGGTCGCTGTCTGTGGCCGCTCTGTCGATCGCGGCTATCGGCATTTTCTGTACGGAGGGAAACCCGGGGTTGCAGAGGAACTTCGAGCAGAACTTATACGACGATTCCCAGGCATCCAAATAGCCGGAACCTATACACCACCCTTCCGGCCCCTTAATCAGCAAGAGGAAGATGAGTTGAAAATCCAATTAGCTGACAGCCGCGCGGATATTCTTTGGTGTGGTCTTAGCACACCAAAGCAGGAACGTTTTATGGCTTCCTATCAGGGGCGCCTTCCCGTTCAGCTGATGGTGGGCGTCGGGGCTGCTTTCGATCTGCTAAGTGGCAATCTAAGCGAAGCACCTGACTGGATGAAAAACGCCGGTCTTCAATGGTTTTATCGTTTGATCAAGGAGCCACGTCGTCTTTGGCGCCGATATCTCGGCAATAACCCCCGTTTCGCATGGCTTACTTTTCTACAATTTTCAAAAATTAGAACCTTCACTCTCAACTGACGCATCCAGTAAATGACGCTCTCACAGTATTTAGCTCTCTAAATTTTCTGCCTCTCAAAAATAATAAAAAAATATAAAACACTTACTGCATATTTGGCGTCATAGTCTTTAAACCATTTGTAATTCTCGATTGTTATATGCCTTGGGGATGGAGTCGCTGTTATGGTCAGATTCCGTCTGAACGTCGAGTCTTCGTTCGACGTAACCGAGCAGTCTACATGTAGGTAAACTTTTTGTTCGATGGAGGGTTGCAGTCATGGCAGTTTATGCACCGTCGCCCAAACCACCGCATATTGAGTCAGCCCACTGGCCCAAATCAACTCCGCACACAGGCTTACCAAAAATCTTTACCACCCTGCTGGCGGTGATTTTGGATTATGGCTGCATCGCACTAGGATTTTTATTCGGATTTTTTTGCTACCGGATATATCACGGTGTTGCATGGCCCGACTCAACACATCTTCTTATCGTGCTTACCGTGCAATATTGGTTGATCTTCGTCTTTCTTGCGCGAGCCCAACAGCTTTATAGCCAATCTCACACGTTACTTCAGGTCCGGGACACAGAGAACATATTGATGGTCTCGTGCCTCTGCTTCATCGGATTGTCGGTTGAAATTTATATCGGAAAGCTTCTCGTGCCGCGCATTGCATTGTGCGTCGGCTGGATAACAACAGTATTTCTTCTGCTTGCGCAAAAACATCTCTCACGTCGAGTTTTCGTCAAAATGCGAGCGGCAATGGCCACTCAACGTCGCGTTCTGATCCTGGGAACCGGTCGAGACGCGAGAAGAATATTCTCCCATCTCGATAACTCGCCCGACCTCGGCATGATTCCCATCGCATTCGTCGATGAAAGCAAGAGCAGCAACCGCGGCGTAATCTACGGGCATGACTATGTGCATCGTTCTTATGCACCCGTTATCTGCAGCGAGCTTTCAACCGAGCTGATTCAAGAGCTGAACGTGTCTCACGTGTTCATCGCTGAATCGGAGATCTCGCATCATCGTATGAGCGAGCTCAGCTCTCTGGCCATCGAACATGATTTGAACATCTCGTTCGTCGGCACTGCCCAGCCCATCAGTATTGAACGCCATGGCGCCATGCATGTGATGGACGGCCTGTTGACGATGTCCTATGCAGGACTAATAGCCGACCGAAGAATCTATCACGCCTTTAAAAGGTGCTTCGACTTTGCCGGTGCTCTCTTTTTACTCGTCATGACCGCGCCACTTTGGATTTTCATTGCATTGTGGATTAAAAGAACCTCGACTGGCCCCGTATTCTTTCGTCAGGAACGCGTAGGCCATCTGGGCCAGGCCTTTACGATGTTCAAATTCAGAACCATGTACGTTGACGCTCCGAAATATGGACGTTCACCAGAAGGCTCTGACGATCACCGCATCACTCCAGCAGGTAGATTTTTACGCAAAGCCAGCCTTGACGAACTACCTCAGCTATTCAATGTCTTGCGAGGCGACATGTCCCTCGTTGGCCCTCGTCCAGAAATGCCATTCGTGGCAGAGGGATATAACCTGATCGAACGTAGGCGATTAGTCGTCCCGCAAGGTCTCACAGGCTTCTGGCAACTTAGTGCGGATCGGAAATACTCTATCCACGAAAGTCTTGAATACGATCTCTACTACATCGAAAATCGAGGGTTCTTTCTGGATCTCGCCATCCTGCTTCATACCGCATTGTTTGCGATGAAAGGTATATAGGCGTAACAAAAGTCCTTATAACAACCATGGATACGTTGCAAACTCCACTTGTCTCGATCATCCTGTCTTACTACAACGAAGTCCGGTTCATTGCGGAAGCGGTGGGCAGTGCTAAGTCGCAAACACACGAGAATATCGAAATAATTGTTGTCGATGATGGGTCTGCGGAGCAGGCCCACCAGCATCTTTTGACTATTCCCAGTATAAAAATTATCCGCCAGGCAAATGGCGGCGTCTCTTCTGCACGCAATCGAGGTCTCGCGGAGTCACGCGGAGACTACATTGTCTTTCTTGACCATGACGACCGATTGATGCCAAATGCTATCGCATCTCACCTGGCCGCGCTTAAGAAGAACCCTGATGCAGGTCTCATCTTCGCCGCTCGCAGAGATATCGACGAGCATGGCAATGCCACCGCATCGCCTTACATTTGTGTACCTCGAAGAAACTACTTCCATTCTTTCCTCGAAGCCAATCCTATCCATTGTCCCGCCACAGCTATGGTGTCACGCAAAGCATTGGATCAGGTTGGCGGATTCGATCCAAGCGTTGAACCGGGAGATGACTACGATCTTTACATCCGTCTTGCACGCAACTTTCCTGTCCTCCGGCACACCGCTCTCGTGGCCGAGTACCGCATTCATGGCAGCTCTGTCTCACAGGATGGAGAAAAGATGTATGCCTCCAACGAGCGTGTTCTCAATAAGGTAAAGGCAACCATGACACTCACGCCCAAAGAGCAAAAACTTCTAAGTGCAGGTTATGGCAGAGCGAGCGCCTATTTTCTTGGTGGCGAAGGATGGCGCTACAAAGCCCGCCTGCTCTATTACAGGCTACGTTCACTCTCGCAAACCTCTTTTCTCGAGATCCTGCGCGGCAATTAGACTTTGTAGGAGTTACTACATCTCCAGAATCTTCTCAGGACATGGCCGAAGGGTTACTACATTGGCCCAGCCGAGCAAGTTGCCAACTAGCCGTTCATGCCCTTCACCTTTGATCGCCCCTATCGCATTCCGGACGCTCCGAGCCAGCGGCCCGAGCATCACACGAGGCAAACGCGCTCCGGTCCGCTTCGACCAGATATAAAAAGGATTAACTACCTCAGAGTAGCCTCGGCGTTTTTCTCCCATTCGTCCAAAAGCTACCTCAATGTGCACACCGAGTGCACGCGGATTTTCCACGATCGATCCGTACTTACGGCATGCAAAGGCAAGATCGAGATCCTCTAGATATCCGTATAGAACCAGCCTTTCATCGAACGACACCTTACCCAGCAACGAACCACGCATGGACATGCGGCAGCCATATGCAGTGGTCATCGGAATAATGTCATCAACTGGCGGATTCTCTTCCCGGCGTTTTTCGATGAGTTTCTTCGCAGTCTCTCGATCAAGTGTGCCTGCGGCATAGATACCATGCGCAAGGTTTGCTCCATTCACCATCGCAACTTCCGGATGTTCCCGGTAAGTACGCAGGATCTGTTCCACATAATATTTATCCAGTTCAACATCATCATCCAGAAAGATAATCGCTTCCGGTGAGCCTTGAATCGAACGTAGTGCATGGTTTCGCTGTGCAGTTAGCCCTCTACTTCCAGTTACCACCGTGACGAAATCGAGAGCCAGCGTCTCCGCAGCAACATCTTTGTCCTCGGGAACGCTCACGATAATATGGCAGGGTACAGTCTGCCTCACTGCGCACAAAATCGATTCATGTAACATCGCAGGCCGGTTGATAGAACAAAAAATTGCAACCGGCGAGGTATCACTTTTCCCTTCCATGTTTCCTCTTCTCTTTTTAGTTGGGCATACCTCTGTAAGCGATGCCTGGACCTTGCTACAAGTTGTTCGCAAAGCACTACAAACCGTCGAATAATGATCGTCTGTTGTCACAGATTGCCGCACCGCATTTTCTGATCAAGCGATTTTCGCATTGACAGAATCGCTCGCGGAATAGACAATTCATTCATTTCCAAACGGGCCCAAATTATGATTCCGTTGGCACCTTCCTCCCTCAACGGTTTCTGAAGTAGTTGTTGATTACTCACAGTCCTGCGCGACTTTACTCTCGCGCTATTGCCGCCCTGATTCGAGGAGCGGACAACTGTGAGCGGAGGATGCATCCATGCGACATATTTCACCCGCGCTTACCATCACTGCCTATTTTATTACGGCAGCATCTGCCGCATTCGCCCAGAATTCCATCCTGGTTTTCGATTCTGAAAACGTCAGGTCCTCGACTCAAGGCACCGGCTTCGGCCAGAGCGACATGATCTTTAACAGCTCGCCTCTACTTCTAAACTGCGGCTCCGGTCCAGTCCATGCTGTCCTCTCCTCTACTCCGGACGGCACCGGAAATGTTCTCGTCGATAACTTCATTAACCTGACTGTCACAACACCCAGCGGATCCACCGGGCCGGTCAACATCTGCCGCGGCGGCGTCTTCGATATAGCACCTACAGGCCACGAATCCGATTGCTTCACAGTCAAATACCGTCTCTTGGCAGACTCGGGTACCCTAAACGGTAAAGATTCGAATTCCATTGCAAATGTCGGCGGTGTAACTCCTATCGACATCAGCAGCGCCCTGCAACCTGGTCCCGTTCAGGTAAAAATAGACCTCGTCGATACGGGAGGTTTTCTAGCCAGTTCCAGCATATATCTCAACACAAGCTGCACCCAGGCGGGTGTGACAGGTCCAGGCAAGATCACCGGAAATCCCATTCCTCAAACCAACCCACCGCCTTCTACCCTTACGCAGACATTTTCCTTTGATTCAACTACAGACCAGCAGGTCGAATTTGTCTACGACCTCTCGGTTGCGCAAAATGCTGGTCAATTGACCATCCCAAACAACTCAGCCCCGATCACGTCAGATATACCTATCGATCCTTCCACCTTTCAGTCAACTTGGGTTCCCGGCACTTCTTTCGCCACTTCGAACTGCCTCGTCCATACGGGTGAACTTCTACCGAGTGGACAGTCAGGCTGCAAACTTTTGACACTCCAGTGCCAGGTCGGTACTGGAGCCAACCCAACCGGCGCGCAATGCCCTGCCTCGGCAATTCGCAATGAGATCTTCCAAGAGCTCTTCGACGGCCCGGCCTTCACTCTTCCGGACGTCGCAATTCCAAGCGGCCCAACGTTTCATCAGGGCATCGGATTCCTCATGGCAAAGGAAGACTGGCCCGGAGGCCCATGCGTCTTCGACGCTGCATCGGGCCTTAGCGGTCAACTCTGCCCACAGAATCTGCTTACTGACTTTTCAGGCCCGGGAAGATTTCAGGGCACAGGGATCGGCGATCACCCTAACTCGAGCTTCATTACAGTGGCTCCCGTTCTCGAAGACCTGACCACAGTTACTGTAGAGGGCCAACATCCCGGTGGATGGATCAACAACCAGACCGCAACTGTAAACTTCTCTAGCCAGCCTCCTGACCTCACAAACCTGACACCCGCGCTGCCAGGCCAGGGCAGCTTCGTTCCCTCTCCCATTAAGAGCATCACTTACGGCATCGCTTCTACGTCCGCCGTCCCTCAACCTAGCCCCATCCTCCTCATCCCCACCGACACAGTCATTACCTCGCCGACTGCGTGCCCAGCACCCGCTACCCCCGGCACGCCCCCCGCCTCAATCTTCGCGCCTTCTCCTCAAACCGTCGCGTTCCCAGGCGATGGCCAGTTCTTCCTGCACTACTTCGCCCAGGACTGCGCCGGCACCGAAGAACTTAAATTCACCCAGGACGCTACTAGCAGTTGGTCCACATCGTTCTTCACCATTCCGGTCAACATCGACACGGTAACGCCCGTAATCTCTGGCATAACCTTATCTCCTGCTCCGTCCACCAACGGAGGAGTCGCACACTCCTACAGCTTGAACCAGCATGTTACGGCAACATACAGCTGTAGCGATGACCGCTCAGGAATCGTCATCTGCGGTACATCGACATTTGCCCCAGGAACAACGCTGCATACTGCCGCAATCACGTCTCCGGTCGACACTTCTAGCCCAGGCACAAAGTCATTTGTAGTGAATGTCGCGGACGCCGCGGGCAATCATACAACTGCTGTGGCAAGCTATCAGGTCGTTGCTCCAACCGTAAATCTTGATCTCCTCAAAGTTGCGCCTGCCACTGTTCGTCACAACGATGTCTTCGTCTATGACATCGTCGCCGAAAACATTGGCGGCGGTTCAGCTTCGAATGTAGTCGTCACCGATCACTTGCCCGCTGGCGTAACCTTCCTCAGCGCGACCCCGCAGATCTTTTCATGCAGCCTCAAAGGCTGCTCCAACAGCGCAGCGACCACACATTGTTCGTTCGCCGCCAATACCGTAACCTGCACAGCAAATACCTTGGATCCACTGAGCTTAGTTCACATCTCAGCATTCACGATTGAGATCCTCGTACGCGCCGATGCCTCCACCGGAACAATCAGCAATACCGCCAGCATAACCAGCGCCAATCCTGATTCACACCCAGGAGGCAACCATTCAACTGCGATAACAAGAGTCGTCAAATAACGTAAGCCAAAATGCAATGGCTATGCAATGGCTATGCAATGGCTATGCAATGGCTATGCAATGGCTATGCAATGGCTATGCAATGGCTATGCAATGGCTATGCAATGGCTATGCAATGGCCATGCGATGACTACGCTTTCCACCGCATAGCGTCATCGTAAATAGCCTTAAGATCTGCACGATGAAGAACGTTCTCTGCACCGGGATCAGATTTAATCCCTCCAAGCAACCGAAGAGCTTCGCCGTAGTAATACGAGCTTCTGCCCTTCTCCGCATTGCCACGGAGCCGCGTCGACGTGCCCAGCAAATAATTGATCTTGGTAGATTCAAGCCTTGTCCCCGCCTTCTCCGATTGAATCAGACTTTGCTCGAGCGAACGTTCGGCCTGAACATAGTCGCCGGTCTCAATCTGAGCCTGTGCGTACGCTATAGCGATCTGTAACGACAGATAAGCGTTCGTGGTGTGAGTCGAATTCACCAGTGGCCGCAACATGCCGAGTGCCTCTTTAGCCCGACCCTGTGCCATCGCCGTCTTCGCCACATTCAACTTAGACAAAAGGAGTGTGTCGTTGTCCTTGGCCTGAGTCGCCAATTTCAAGGCCGACTTATAAAACTGTTCCGCCCCTTTGGTGTCGCCACCAAAGAAAGCCACGTCCCCTCTTGTATTCATGATATCCGCCATCAGCGCGTCGTTTTTCAGCTCTCGCGCAATGTTCTCCGCCTCATCTAATCGCTTCGCAGACTCATCTCCCTTGCCTGCATCGGCTAGCGCACCTGCCAAATCGTTCAGCAACGACGCCATGTCACCGCCATGTTCTCCACGGTCATGAAATGCCTTCGTGCTCTCCTGCATCGACTTCACCGCTGCGCCAAATCGACCCTGATATCCAAGCACTTGCCCGATACTATGGGAAAGTATCGCTGCCTGCCGTGCATCGCCCATCTTGCGAGAAAGTTCCAACGCCCGCATCAACGACGTAAGCGCAGTATCGTACTGTCCCGTCTGAATATAGACATCGGCAATTCCCCCAAGCGACTCCGCGATAACAGCCGGCACACCCAGCTTTTCGCGCAATTGCAACGCCTGTTGATAGTACGTCAACGCATTGTCGGTATCGCCTTTAGCCAGATACACCGCCGCAATATTGTTCAGGCAAAGCGCTTCATAGTTCTGGTCGCCGGTCTCACGCTGGATCTGCAATGCTTCCTTGTATCGTTGCAGCGCCTGATCGTAATCACCCCGGTACCCATAGACCGTAGCCATATCGACCAGGGTATCGCCGGCCTCTTTCTTCATTCCGATCTCGCGCAGCAGCACCAATGCTTTGTTGAAGTCCGACAACGCAGCATCCGTGTTCCCTTTCCTCGACTGCAGATTCGCTCTCTCAGCCAGTCCCGCCGCCACTCCACGCTTCTGACCGATCTTCTCGTTGATCGCGATGGACTGCTCCACGTTGCGCATCGCTTCTTCAGGCTTGTTCAGGTGCCGGTAAGAGATAGCCGTCGATAGAAGCATCAGTGCCTGTTGTTCCTGGTTCCCTACCTGCGTCGCAAGATTCAGCCCTTTGCTCAATGAATCCAGCGCCGCCTGCGGATTCCCCAGTATGTTCTCGACAACCCCCATCTCCCAAAGCGCCTTGATGTTCTTTGGATCGCTCTCCAGAATCTTCGCGAACACATCGCGTGCCTTAGCGTAATCACCCCCGCCAACATACAACCTGCCCAGGTTATATTGGACATCCACATCGCTCGGCCAGCTCTTCGCAAGATTTTGGTAAGCATCCATGGCCTGCTTGTTGTCCTTAATAATTCGCGCACGGCTCGCAGTAATCAGGTACTTCTCAGGCAGCGGAAGCTCCTCGCTGCTGGCAAGCTCTACAGCCCTCCGGGACGCACCTTCGGCATCACTCTCAAAGCCCAGTTCCGACTGCGATTCCGCCAATCTCGAAAACGCCAGCGCAAACTGCGGGTCCAGCTTCGTCGCCGCCTGGAAGTTTTTCAACGCATCCAGATTCTTGCCCTCTCGCATCAGCGCAAGACCTTCGTTGTAATTACGCAATGCATCCACAGACACCGAGTTTGGCTTGAACGACTGCGACTTCAACTCCTGCAGCACATCCGGCGAAAGCGAAAGGTTCTTCCTCACGGCATCGGCAAGACTATCGATTGCAACCGGCAGATCCTTCGCCAGCGCCTGCGCCTTCACCGCCACACTCTGGTCGCGCTTCATGTCCCGGATCGTGGCATCGATCACAATCTGATCGCCAAACCGCGCATACTGACCCGAAACAACTAAATCCGCACTGCTGAACTCCGCTACACGTCGAACCGTCTCCGGCCCAATCGTAGTCTGCGGACCAATACTCAAATCCGAAAGTACCTGGTGCAATCGATCCGTGGATACCGTACGCAGGTGCGCCGACTGGCCAATGTCCGTGCTCAGCATATCGGCCACGCTCGATCCGATCCAATCGTCCTTCTCATCTCCCGACGCGTTGCGAAACGGCATAATCGCAAGAGCCCGCCCTTCGACCGCAGCAGCAGGCGCCTTCACAGTCGGACTGGCCGACTTCATACTGTGGTCGACGTACTCCCCAACACCAATCACCAACACACCGGCGACACTTCCCCACACCCACCACCGCTTCGCCCACAACCAAAAAGGCAACGCCGGCTTGGCAGGAACGCTTCGCACCGGAGGCGCACTCACCACGCCTCCCTGCTGCCACATCTCAAGATCGGAAAGCAACTCGGCAGCACTCGAATATCGCAACTCTACTTCGCGTTCGAGGCAGCGGCTCACCATCTGGTCCAGTGGGCCCGCGAGATCAGTGACGTACTGCGATACTGGAACCGGTTTCTCCTGCGTCCGCCGGATCAGGCTCGCCAGCGCCGTATCCGCACGAAATGGCGTCTCTCCACTCAGAAGCTCGTAAAAAATCAGCCCCAGCGAATATATGTCCGACCGCTGATCCAGACTCTTCGACAGCGCCTGCTCCGGCGACATGTACTCCATCGTTCCCACCAGCGCGCCCGACATCGTCATGCCGTCGCCTTCCAGCGTTCGCGCCAGTCCAAAATCCATCACCAGAATGCGCCCATTCTGGTCCTGCATGATGTTCTGTGGCTTCAGATCACGATGAATCACGCCCACACTATGCGCCGCATCCAGTGCGCGGCATACCTGGATGATGATCTCGACGACCTCTTCCGGCGGAAGTTTTCCTCGCTCATGAATCATCGTTCGCAGGTCGATTCCCTGGATGTACTCCATCGTGATGAACTTCATCCCATCCGCTTCTCCCAAGTCGAAGATGCGGACGACATTCCGATGAGTTACCTGCGTAGACAGGATCAATTCCTGCTTGAAGCGCTCGATGATGGCCGGGTTGCCCCCAAATTCACGCCGAATGGTCTTCAGCGCAATCGTCCGGTTCAGTTCCAGATCTTTCGCTTCATAGACGGCACCCATACCGCCCTCACCCAGAAGTGCGATCACCTCATAGCGGCGTCCCACCACGGACCCTAACTCAAGAAGCGGCTGCCCACTCGCCTCCGAGTAACTTCGCGGCCCATCCGGCGTTACGCCAGATCCCGCGTAAGTTCGATTCGCATCTCTTTTGGAATTGTCCACCGGCGGCGAATCAAACAGGGTTGGCGCATCGCTCGGCAGTTGTCCGTAAGTCGAGCTCTCTCCCTTCAGTGGTGTACGCACACCACCGTTGCCCGCCTTTACAGGATTATCTTTCGAGCTTCTTGGCCTGTCGTCTTCGATGGTGCGGCACCCCGACCGTGGGACGAAACTGATTGCATACCTAAAGTCACGGAAATGTGGTTGATAGGCAAAGTATACAGTGTGGAAATCTCTATGTCAGCAATCCAGCGTATCTCACAAAGGCACTGATTGACCTGCACTTTCTCCCTCTCGCTTGTATTACTACATGGATCCTGGTCTCCTTCCGGCACAGCCGATAACATGTAGTGACGTTCGACCCTCAATCGTGTCATTCCAGGTAACAGCAAGTCTCACTACATGGGGATAGAGCCACGCTTCCCTCAGCTGTCGGTATTCTATGTTCAACTAATTTCACGGAACCCAAGCCCCGAACCAGGAAGACTATGTCGATCACTGTAACCCGGCAGGACCCTCGCTACACCACACTTAAAAAAGGGAATAACTCACGCTGGCCCGCCGCTGACGCAGATACTGTCAGCCGCATCGAACTCTGCGAAACCCCCGCCGACACAGCCGACGCCCTCCAGCGAATCGTCAGCGCTGGCCTTCGTCCCACAGTGCGTTCCGGCGGTCACTGCTATGAAGACTTCGTCTGCAACAATCCCGACGGCGTTCTCCTCGATCTAAGCCTCCTCACCGACTCCAACGCCGCCGACAGCGGGCACAAATACCGCATCAGTGCCGGTTCCAAGCTCGGCCCGGTCTACATCGACCTCTACAAGCGTCACGGCCTCACCCTGCCCGCCGGGTCCTGCTACACCGTTGGCGCTGGCGGTCACATCAGTGGCGGAGGCTACGGTATCCTCTCCCGCCTCCACGGCCTCACCGTCGACTGGGTCGCCGCCGTCGATATCCTCACCGTAGACGCCAGCGGCAAAGTCGTCCTGCGCAGAGCCGACCGTACCCATGAGCCTGAACTCTTCCGCGCCTGCCGCGGCGCAGGCGGAGGCAACTTCGGCATCATCACCAGCTATTACTTCGACAAGCTTCCCCCCGCCCCGCAGGAGGTCATGCTCGCCAATATGTCTTTCCCCTGGGACGGCATGACACCCGAGCGCTTCGAAGCCATCCTCACCACCTACGGGCACTATCAGGAAACCCGAGCCAAAGACCCTGACACCTGGGGCTTGTACACGGCCCTCGGCCTCTCCCACCACTCATCCAACCAGATTGTTATCAGCGCACAGTTCTGCAATCCCGACGGAACCTGCCAGGACCCACGCGTCCTTAACGAATTCCTCGACCTCTTCCAGCCCTGCAACCCAACCATGGGACCCGCCGCCGCAGAACACGCCAGAGCAGGCGCAAACCTCTCCGGACACCACAACGCAGCCGCGCAGTTAGCCTGCTCCAGCCCCCACAATATAACTCGCGCCCCTTGGCTCAATGCCACTATCAGCGGTGGCATCGGCGGCGGCCATCGCGGCAAATACAAATCCAGCAACATGAAGCGCAACTTCACCTCCACTGAGGCGCGATGCATCTACAAGCACCTCACCCGAGACATGCCCGGCGTAGATCTCCAGGGTTCGATTCTTGCATGCGACTCCTACGGCGGCGCCATCAACCGCCCCGAGATGATCACCGAAACCTCGATTCCTCAGCGTTCCACCACTATGAAGCTGCAGTTCCAGACCTATTGGTCCAGCCCCGAAGACGATGCAGCCCGTCAGCAATGGATGAGCGACTTTTACACTGACCTCTACTCCGGCACCGATGCGCACCCCGATTACAAGGGCACCCCGTACCCCAATGACTCCTACGAAGGCTGCTACATCAACTACCCCGACAAGGACATGCTCGCCTACTCGTACTGGCCGCAGCTCTACTACGGCGAGCAAGATCTGTATCCCTTCCTCCAGAGCGTCAAACGACGCTATGATCCCAACAATATCTTTCACCATTCCATGTCCATACGTCCCTGATCGATAAGGAGCAATCATGAAATCACGCAAACTCCTGAGTCGCCGGGCTTTCGTGCAACGCATGGGCTACACCTCAGCCGCAAGCGGTTTAAGCACGCTGCTTCCATGGCTACCCGCAATCGCTCAACCGTCCACCACGCGGTCTCCACGATTCGCCTACGTCGGATCATCCGGTAGCACATCAGCCATCCATGTCTTCGTCATTCGGAGCGGCCGCTGGCTCCCCATCCAAACCATCACAGCCCCTAGCCCCTCCTCGCTCGCCCTGCACCCCACGCAGAACTTCCTCTACGCCACCCACGCCGTAGACACCTATCGTAGCCTCCCCACGGGAGCAGTCGAAGCCTACGCCATCGACCCCCACACCGGCCGCCTCACATCGCTCAATCAACAGCCGCTTTCCCTCTCTGCGACTAAACCAAACCATCTGGCAGTATCACCCGATGGCCACCACCTTGCAGTCGCCATCTACGGAGGCGGTGCCTACAATCTCCTGCCTATTCTCGAAGACGGCTCCCTGCAACGAGTCTCAGGAATCCTGAAGGAGACCGGCAGCGGCCCGCACCAGCAACAAAACTCCTCCCATCCTCATTCCGTCGCATTCGACAGCGACGGCCGCCTCTTCGCCACCGACCTCGGCAGCGATCGCCTCAGCATCTTCACCACCGCCGACGGCAAGCTGACCCGCACCGGCCAATGCCCACAACTTCCCGGCAGCGGCCCCGGCAGCATGGCCTTTCATCCATCAAGCAATCTTCTCTTCATCGCAAACGAGCTCGATGCCTCCGTCTCCACATTCCGCTACAACCCGCTCACCGGCGAAATCGGCGAGCCCCAACACAGAACCTCCACGCTCCCCGAAGACTTCCACGGACAAAAGAGTGTGCCCACCCTGCTCCTCCACCCATCAGGAAGATTTCTCTACACCGCAAATCGCCGCCGCGAATCCAATCACCCTCTGGCCGACAGCCTTACCGCCTGGGGCATCCATCCCGACACAGGCACTCTCTCGCCAATCCAGCGCCTCACCGATGGCCTGCACCTCCCGCACTCCACCATCATCACCGCCAGTGGCGCCAACCTATTCGTCCTCAATCGCGAGTCAGGCATCCTCCAATTCACGATCAATCCAACCGACGGCACCCTCGGCCAGCCCTCACTCCCGGCGAACATTCATGCGCCCCGCAGCCTCACTTTCAAATACGCCTAACATTCAGTTTCAGGAGATTTGACCCGTTGATCTCAACCAAAAATACGAACCGCATCCTGTCTCTCGCCCTTATCGCAACCGCCCTTCCGGGATTCGCATCCGGTCAATCCAAGCCATCCAATTGCGCCGACGTCCCCCACTCCGACCACCCAAAGGTCCTACTCTCCAACGGCACTCTCGATGCGCTCATCTTCCTTCCCGACCCCGAAAAGGGTTACTACCGCTCCACGCGTTTCGACTGGTCCGGCGTCGTCGCTTGCGTCTCCTACAACGGCCACAGGTTCTTCGGTGAATGGTTCAGCGACTACGATCCGCACACCAATGACGCAATCACCGGCCCCGTCGAAGAGTTCCGCACCGAAGACGGGGCCATCGGCTACAACGACGCCAAGCCCGGAGATCTCTTCGTCAAACCCGGCGTAGGCGTCCTGCGCAAAGTCGACGACTCCCCCTACAAATTCGGCTTCCCTTACCCTCTCGTCGACCCCGGCAAGTGGACCATCCACACCAAGCCCCACTCCATCACCTTCACCCATCACCTCACCGGCCCCACCGGCATCTCCTACATCTACGAGAAGACTCTCTCACTCGACGGATCGACTCTGACCCTCTCCCACAGCCTCAAAAACACCGGCCAGAAGACCATCGACACCAGCGTCTACGACCACGACTTCTACATCTTCGACGGCCACCCCACGGGGCCCGGCATCTCCATCCACTTCCCCTTCAAACCCGAGCTACAGGACTCCCTCAGCCCTGCAGCGGAGCTTGAAGGTAACGACATCGTCTACAAACAAGAACTGCAACCGAAACAAACCGTAGCCAGCTACATCAAGGGCTACTCCAACAACGCCTCCGACTACGACTTCACCATCGAAGACAAAAAAAACGGCGTCGGCGTCCAGCAATCTTCCGACAACCCAATCTCGCGTTTCTACCTCTGGTCTATCCGCACCACCGTCTCACCCGAGGCCTACATCCACCTCAACGTCCCTCCAGGCCAGACAAGCAAATGGAATATCCATTACCGCTTCTTCGCCCCACCCGCAAAACCCTAGACTGCCTTGCTTAAGGGGCACGCCTCAGAACTTGTTGAAAAACCGTCTTGCTTAAGGGCACGGCTTCAGCCGTGCCGTAAAAACAGCGTTTTGAATGCGGCTTTAGCCGCTGAGGTACGCGCCGAGGCGATTGCCAGCATCGCATCCAATCGCCAACTAAAGCGGCGGTGTAAACCGCCCATCCACCGCAGTCCACCCACCATCGACGATGGTTAGCGTCCCTGTGACAAATGACCCCGCATCCGAAGCAAGATAAACCACCGCCCCAGCCATCTCATGCGGTTTGGCCCACCGCCCCAGCGCACTCTTTTGCGCATAAGCCTCATACCACTCCTTATTCGCCGCAATAGGCGCAGTCAGCGGAGTATCCACCACACCTGGCCCAATCGCATTCACCCTCACGCCCGAAGGCCCAAGCTCCGCCGCCAGCGTACGACACATCTGAAGCACCCCCGCCTTCGTCGCCGCATATACACCCTGCCCCGGTTCCACCACCAGCGCACGAATACTCGCAAACGCTATAATGCTTCCCTTCTCCCGCTTCTGCATATTCCGTCCCGCCGCCGTAATCAGACGAAACGTTCCCTTCAAATTTAAATTCAGCACACGGTCGAACTCCTCCTCCGACATCTCCAACAAAGGCTTCCGCACATTGATCGCCGGCGTCGTCACCAGCACATCCAGATCCGGCAGCCCCACCATCGTCTTCACCACGCTCTCGCCATCGCGCAGATCAAACGCCATCATCTCCGCCGACCCACCCGCCTCCTTAATCGCATCGGCTACCCTCTGCGCTGCTTCCACATTCAAATCGCCACAAAGAACATGCGCCCCATGCGCCGCCAGCCCCATCGCCGCAGCCTCGCCAATCCCGCTGCCCGCGCCCACAACCAGAGCCTTCTTCCCCGTCAGATCGAATAGCTTCTTATAGTCGAACAATATTCACTCTCCTCAAATACAGACAGCGTTAGAGCACTCAACAGTCAAACAGCAAACCCGCTCATCCGCAACTTACCCACGCAACTCGAAGCGCAAAAATCACCCTCGACTGATATGCTGCATCGCAACGGAGTCAATGCATGCCCTCACAACGCCACCGCTGGCGCTCGCCTCTTCGTCTCCTCGCAATCATGCTTTTCATCCTGCCCGCCGCATTCCTCCATGCCCAGTCGGGCGACTTCACCATCACCCTCCACGGCACTATCTCTCCCGACCAACTCGGCAAACACGAGCTCTTCGCCTTCACCGTCCCCTCAGGCATCCAGCGCCTCGACATCGACCTCATCTCGCCCGGCTTCCAAAAAGGCATGTACCTCACCGCAGGCCTATTCGATCCGCAACGCTACCGCGGCGAAGGCCGCACCAGCTTCACCCTCTCCACCGTTGATGCCACCGGCCCCTACCTCCCCGGCCCCATCATCCCCGGCACCTGGCACCTCGCCATCGGCTACAACTACATCGCCCCCAACTCCCACGGCGACTTCACCGTCCACATCCACCTCTCCACCCAGCTCGACCCCCAGCACTACCCAATCCTGAACCCCAAACCCGGCTGGTACAAAGGCGATCTACATTCCCACACCGGCCTCACCGACGCCATGTGCAAGAGCCAGTCCGGAGCCAACGTCCCCTGCCCGCCATCGCGCCTCTTCGCCGCAGCCGCCTCCCAGGGCCTCGACTTTCTCGCCGTCACCGACCACAACACCCAGGCCCACTTCAACCAGATGATGCAGGACCAGCTCTTCTACGACAAGATGCTCCTCATCCCCGGCGAAGAGGTCACCACCGTCAAAGGCCACGCCAACGTCTGGGGCACCGAAGCCTTCCTCGACTACCGCGTCGCCGAAACCGGCTACACCGTCAACAGCCTCTTCGACGAGGCCCACCGCCTCCACGCCCTCGTCAGCATCAATCACGCCTACTGGCCTTGGGACGTCCACTGCCCCGGCTGCGGATGGGGCTGGGCACCCATTACCGACTTTGCCAAAGTAGACGCTATCGAAGTCCTCAACGGTTACCACGAACACGGCTCCTGGTTCACTCCGCCACCCGGCAACGGCATTCCCTTCTGGGAGACCCAGCTCGCCAAAGGGCTCCGTCCCACCGGCGTAGGCGGAGGCGACGAGCATCGCGCCGGAGAGCAACTTCCCCTCCACGATGGCGTAGGCATCCCCACCACCGTCGTCTACGCCAGCGAGCTCTCCCAGCCCGCCATCCTCCAAGGCATCAAAGCCGGTCACGTCTACATCAAGGTCACCGGCCCACAAGCCCCCGATCTCTATCTCAAATCCGGCAGCGCCATTATGGGCGACGAGATCAAAGCCTCCTCAGGCCAAACCATTGCCTTTACCCTCGACACCCGCAACGCCGCCAACACAACGCCCCGCCTCTACATCGACGGCAAACCCATCACCTCCACCCCACCTCTACGCCTCGACAAAACCACCGGCAGCTGCACGTACCAATGGAAATCCGACGGCAAGCGTCACTGGATACGCGCCGAACTAATCGACCCTCGCGGAGAACTTATTACTCTAACTAACCCTCTATATATCAATTGGAAATGAAACAAACTTAAACCGAGTAAACAAGGAAATCAGTGAGCCACTGCCGACACAAACCAACAAATCTGAATACCCTATCCTTCGCGCTTTTGCGAAGGGTAGGGTATTCGCGCAAAGCGCGAACCGCTCTCCGCTCGCTAACCATCATCCAGCTTCTCGCAGCTCTCGCACTCCTAATCATCCCCGCGAATCTCTCAGCCCAATCCAAGAGACAAGTCATCCTCATCTCCATCGACGGCATGACCCCCGACGAGTACATCCACCCCGACGAACATCACCTCGCCATCCCCAACCTCCGAGCCATGGCCGCAGCTGGCTGCGCCTCCCCCGGCATGCTTGGAGTCTTTCCCTCCAGCACGTATCCCAGCCACACCTCCATGGTCACCGGTGTCCCTCCCGCCATCCACGGCATCGTCAGCAACACCCCCATCGATCCCTTTAACCTCGAATCCGGCGGCTGGTATTACTACGCCGAACAAATCAAAGTCCCCACCCTCTACCAAATCGTCCGCAACTCTGGCATCAAAACCGCCGCCGTCTCCTGGCCCGTCACCGTCGGTGCCGACATCAACTACCTCATTCCCGAGTACCGCCCCATCCGCACCCCCGAAGACCTCGCCCTCGTCCACGCCCTTTCCACCAAGGGCCTCATGCAGGAGTTCGAGCAAACCAGCAAAACCACCGAGCCTCCCCTCAGCGATGCATGGCGCACCGAAGCCGCAATGTACATCCTGCGAACCCGCAAACCCGGTCTCCTCCTGCTCCATCTCAGCGGTCTCGACGAAGAGCAGCACAAATACGGCCCGCACACACCCGAGACCCACGCCGAACTCGAAAGACTCGACGCCATGATCGGCAAGCTTCGCCAGCAGGTCGAACAATCAGGCAACGCCGCGAATACCTCCTGGCTCATCGTCTCCGACCACGGCTTCCTTCCCTCCTCCAAACAATTCAACCCTCTCGTAGCCCTCCGCAACGCCGGTCTCATCGACGCCGACGACAACGGCAAAGTCCGTTCCTGGAAGGTCTACGCCCGCAACTCCACCGGCTCCTTCGTCCTCGAAGCCAAAGACAAAAGCGACACAGCCAGCATCGCCAAAGCCACCGCCCTCATGCAGCAGCTCGCCGCCGACCCTGCCAACGGCATCGCCAGACTCTACACCGTCGAAGACCTCCACGACCTCGGTGCATCCCCCGACGCTTTCCTCGGAGCCGAAGCAGCCCGAGGCTTCGGCTTCGGCGCCAGTCTCACCGGCCCGCTTCTCAACACGCCGACAAACAAGGGCACCCACGGCTATAATCCGTCCATACGCGAGATGCACCCGTCGTTCATCCTCTACGGCGCAGGCATCACGCCATGCAAGTCTCTACCTGACGTCAAGATCTTCGACGTCGGCCCCACAGCCGCTGCCCTCCTCGGCGTCTCGATGACGGGCACCCAGGGGACCGTTGTCGACTACATCCAGACCAGTAGTCCTAAGTAATCAATCCGCACCGTACGAGGCTCCCATGTCCGTTGCTGTCATACCTGACCTCACCTCATCCTCCCTCAGCGCCCTCCGCTCCATCACCCACTGGATCAATGGCAAAGCCGTCCCGGGAACCTCAGGCCGTACCAGCAACGTCTACAACCCCGCCACCGGCCAAGTCCAGGCCACCGTTCCCCTCGCCAACCAAGCCGGACTCAACGCCGCCGTCGAAGCCGCCCAGGCTGCCTTTCCCGACTGGTCCTCACAGCCACCCCTCCGCCGCGCCCGTATCCTCTTCCGCTTCCGCGAACTCCTCGACCAGCACACCGACGACCTCGCCGCCATCCTCACCTCCGAGCACGGCAAAGTCCTCTCCGACGCCAGGGGCGAAGTCACCCGCGGCCTCGAAGTCGTCGAGTTCGCCACCGGCATCCCCCAGCTCCTCAAGGGCGAATTCACCGAGCAGGTCGGCCCCGGCATCGACAGTTGGTCACTCCGCCAACCCCTCGGCGTAGTCGCCGGCATCACACCCTTCAACTTCCCCGCGATGGTCCCCCTCTGGATGTTCCCCATCGCCCTCGCCTGCGGCAACACCTTCATCCTCAAGCCCAGCGAGCGCGACCCCAGCGCCTCCATCTTCCTCGCCGAACTCCTCAAAGAAGCCGGCCTCCCCGACGGCGTCTTTAACGTCGTCCACGGCGACAAAAAAGCCGTCGACCACATCCTCGAACACCCCTCCATCAAGGCCGTCAGCTTCGTCGGTTCCACTCCCATCGCCGAGTACGTCTACGCCCACGGCACCGCACACGGCAAACGCGTGCAAGCTCTCGGCGGAGCCAAGAACCACATGATCGTCATGCCCGACGCCGACCTCGACCAGGCCGCCGACGCCCTCGTAGGCGCAGCCTACGGCTCAGCGGGCGAGCGCTGCATGGCCATCTCCGTCGCCGTAGCCGTCACCAACGCCACCGCCGACGCCCTCATCGAAAAGCTCCGCCCCCGCATCGCCGCCCTGCAAATCTCTCCCGGCACCGAACCCAAAGCCGACCTCGGCCCCCTCGTCACCGGCCAGCATCTCGACCGTGTCCACGGCTACCTCGACCTCGGCCGCACTGAAGGCGCCACCCTCCTCATCGACGGCCGCGAAGCCACTCTCCCACGCGGCGAAGGCTTCTTCCTCGGCGCCTGCCTCTTCGACCACGTCAAGCCCGACATGCGCATCTACCGCGAAGAGATCTTCGGTCCCGTTCTCGGCATCGTCCGCGCCAACACCTTCGAAACCGCCCTCAAGCTCATCGATGACCACGAGTTCGGCAACGGCACCGCCATCTTCACCCGCGACGGCGACACCGCCCGCACCTTCGCTCACCGTGTCCAGGCCGGCATGGTCGGCATCAACGTCCCCATCCCCGTCCCCATGGCCTTCCACAGCTTCGGCGGCTGGAAGCGTTCCCTCTTCGGCGATCACTCCATCTATGGTCCCGAAGGCATCCGTTTCTACACCCGCATCAAGACCATCACCGCGCGCTGGCCCACCGGTATCCGCACCGGCGTAGACACCACCATGCCAACCCTCGGTTAGCCACGCCAGTTTTCTCCGCGAGAGACAAATCCCACCATCTACAATCGCCTCCGAGAGGCCAATTCATGTCCAGCAAGAAATCCCGCCGCCAGTTCCTTACCCAAAGCACGCTCACACTCCTGGCCGCCGCCGCTGCTCCTCCTCTCGCCGAAGCCCAAAACCCGCCCGCACCTCAAACCCCCGGCATGCCACCCGCCTTCGGCACCGCTCCCGCCGCAGGCCCCGAAGTCACCCCCGCCGACTTCGCCGGAGCCGAAAAACTAGTCCAAACCCCACTCACCGAATCCGACCGCGCCCAGGCCGCAGGCAACTGGCGCAACGCCATGGCTCCCCTCTATGAGCGCCGCACCGGCCCCCGCAAACTCCACCTCCCCTCCAATATTCAGCCCTACTCCACGGTCCATTCCATCCTGCCGGGCCAACCCTCCGGCCCAGCCACCAACAAATTCATCCGCTCCACCACCGATCCCGGTCCCCTCCCAACCTCCGACCGCGAAATCGCCTTCTCCCCCGTAACCAAGCTCTCCCGCTGGATCGAAACCCGCAAACTCACCAGCGAGCGCCTTACCCGCATTTACCTCGACCGCATCCAGCAGTTCAATCCCAAGCTCAACTGCGTCATCACCCTCACCGCCGACCACGCCCTCGAACAAGCAAAGAAAGGCGACGCCGAAATAGCCGCTGGCCATTACCGCGGTCCCCTCCACGGCATCCCCTGGGGAGCGAAAGACCTCCTCGACACCGCCAACATCCCCACCACCTACGGCGCCGAGCCCTTCCGCAACCGCATCCCCACCACCGACGCCACCGTCACCCAACGCCTCAACGAGGCCGGTGCCGTCCTCATCGCCAAGCTCTCCCTCGGCGCCCTCGCCCTCAACGACATCTGGTTCGGCGGCCAGACCATGAACCCCTGGCTCCTCGAAGAAGGCTCCTCCGGCTCCAGCGCAGGCCCCGGCTCCGCCACCGCCGCAGGCCTCGTAGCCTTCGCCATCGGCAGCGAGACCGATGGCTCCATCGTCTCGCCCTCCATGCGCTGCGGCATCACCGGCCTCCGCCCCACCTTCGGCCGCGTTCCTCGCACCGGGGCCATGACCCTCTGTTGGTCCCTCGACAAACTCGGCCCCATGGCCCGCTCCGTCGAAGACACCATGCTTGTCCTCAACACCATCACCGGCCCCGACAACCAGGACATCGCCTGCATCCCCAGCCACCTCGACTTCGACGCCACCGCCTCAGTCGGCACTTCAGGGCAAGCCCTCCGTATCGGCTACTTCCCTCTCTGGATGAAGGAAGCCCCCGCCACCCCCATCGATAGCATCGCCCTCGCCACCGCCGCCCGCCTCGGCATGAAGCCAGTCGAAGTCGCCATCCCCGATTGGCCCTACGACAATCTCGCCCTCATCCTCTTCGCCGAAGCAGCTGCCGCCTTCGAAGAGATCATCCTCAACCATCAAGTCGACACACTCAAAGCCCAGGTCCCCGACGCCTGGCCCAACACCTTCCGCCAATCCCGCTTTCTCTCCGCAGTCGACTTCGTTCAGGCCGACCGCCTCCGCCGCATGGTTGCTCTCGAGATGGCTCGCATCATGTCGCAAGTCGACCTCCTCCTCGTCCCTTCCCTCCGCGACGAGATGCTCACCATCACCAACTTCACCGGCCATCCCTCGCTCACCCTCCGCGCCGGCTTCGTCGGCGTCACCCAACCCCGCAGCGACTGGGCGCCCGACCCCAACCACCCTCTCCCCAAATTAAGCGCACCCCACCGCGTCCCTCACGGCATCACCCTCATAGGCCGCCTCTTCGACGAAGGAACCATCGCCCGCGCCGGCCTCGCCCTCGAACGCGCACTCAACGTAGCCAACGAACCCCCACCCGGCTTCTAGAAAAGTCCGTCATCCTCTCCTTGGCGAAAGCGCAAAGCTTTCGCCAAAGCCTCACGACGCTCGAAAGGTCTACCCTATACCTGGCACCGTGAGCGTCAACTTCCTCAACCCGCGTCACACTTCCCTCCTCCGCGGAAGCGCACTCGTTCTCCTAAGCCTCGGCCTCGCCCTCCTTCTTTCGGACTTCCCTCACAACCGCGCTACACCCTTCCTCGCCCTGCCCGCTCTCGCCGCAGCCACCGGTACCGTGGACACCCTGCGCTGCATGCGTCCACGCTGGAGCCTCTATCACGGCGGCGTTCTCCTTCTCGTCTACATGGACCTCATGGCCCTCTGCATGATTCTTTTCTTCCTCCTCTACCCCTACGCTGGTTGGATCACTTCCAGTCAATAGCCGCATCTCGCAAGCAATCTGTTTTCAAGCCCTGGGGCGTATAATCTGCATAATTTCCTGCACGCAATGAACTCCCTGAGAGGCAACATGATCAAAGGCTTTCGCGACTTCATCCTGCGCGGCAACGTCATCGACCTCGCCGTCGCCGTCATCATCGGCGCAGCTTTCGCTTCTATCACTAAATCTCTCGTCGAAGACATCATCACTCCTCTTATCGCCGCCATCATAGGTAAGCCCGACTTCTCCTATCTTGTCCTCACCCTCCATAAGACGCCCATCAAGTACGGCAACTTCCTCAACGCCGTCATCTACTTCCTCATCATCGCCTTCGTCATCTACTTCTTCCTCGTCCTTCCCGTACAAAAACTGCTCGCCCGCCTCAAGGGCCCCGAAGCCGCCGCCGTCAAACCCTGCCCCGAGTGCCTCTCCGAGATCCCAGTCGCCGCCCACCGCTGCAAGTTCTGCAGTCAGCCCGTCACCATCTGACACACCACCAACGGACGAAAGCCCGGCAAGGAATCCCTCGCCGGGCACATGTTCCTAACAACGCATCTCACGAATAATCTTGTTCACAAGCAACGTATGGCTCTTAGCCTGCCTCGCTTACTGCGCGGCTTTAGCAGCTGAGGTACGCTTTACACACCGCCTCAGCTGCACCCTGCTGGCGGACCTTGCACCTTAAAGCCCCAGCTCACTCAACCCCTTATGGTCATCCGGCCGTCGTCCAATCGGCCACCGAAATAGCCGTTGCGACTCTTCAATCGCCAGATCATTGATGCTCGCATGACGATGCTTCATCAATCCCTTCTCATCGAACTCCCAGTTCTCATTCCCATACGACCGATACCACTGTCCCGCAGCATCGTGGCACTCATAGCAGAACCGCACCGCAATCCGGCTTCCACCAAACGCCCAAAGCTCTTTGATCAGCCGATACTCCAGCTCCCGCGCCCACTTACGCTGCAGCAATTCGACGATCTGCTCTCGGCCCGTCACAAACTCCGACCGGTTACGCCACACGCTATCCACCGTATAAGCCAGCGAAACCCTCCCCGGATCCCGCGAGTTCCAACCGTCTTCAGCCGCACGGACCTTTGCCACAGCTGTCTCTAAAGTAAAAGGGGGCACAAGCGGAACATTCACCACACCAGGCATAGTCTCGACCTTTCCGACTCAACTTAAACGTCAGACCCAGCGATCTACTTACTTCAACGGCTTGCCAAACTCCTCGCCGAACACTGTATGCGCCATCTCAAAGCGACTGCCATTAAACTTGTCCGCCCCCTTCAAATGCCCAATCGCCAGCAACGCCACCACCCAATAGCTTAGCGGCAGCCGCAGAACCTCGTGCACCTTCTCCTGCTCGAACCCCTCCATCGGAGCCGTGTCATACCCCATCACCTCGGCCATCAGCAGCATGTGCGTAAACGCCAGCATCACCTGCTTGTTCAGCCATCCCTGCATCTGCCCGCTGCTGAAGTTCGAAAGATAATTCGGTACGCTGCTCTGGGCTTGCGCTGCATAGCTCTCGGGCATTCCACCCTGCCGTCCCCGCTGCAGCATCAGATCAAGGTCCTTCCTCCACCCATCGGTATCGCCACAGGCCACAATCACCGCCGACGCCTCTTCCACCTTCCCCTGGTTGTAGCTCGCAGCCCGCAACCGCTTTTTCTGCTCTGCGGACTGCACCACAATAAATCGCCAGGGCTGCATGTTATAGCCGCTCGGTGCATGAAGCCCTGCATCGAGGATCTGCTTCAAATCCTCAGCCGGAATCGGCCTCCCATCAAAGCTCGGGGTAGCGCGCCGCTCCATGATTGCACGACTCAACGTCTTGATCTCTGCCATCAGTCTCTTTCTTTCAAGTCAAATCAATAAGATGCCGTTAAACCTGGGAGGTCAACGCAGTTCCGCCAGTCATTTCCATCCTGCCGAAACGACTTTCAAGATAGCATTCCCTCACGAAACCGCATTCAAATTCCTGTGAAATCCGGTAGTTACCGAATCTCTTCCATCGTCTGTTCGGTCGCAAACGGATTCTTCCCTGTCTCTTCAGCAAACACCCACACCCCATGAAATGGCTTCCGCATCTCCGGATATGCCGCCAGCAGCGCGCCCATCGCATCCGAGTTCCGCTTCCGTGCAGCCACCGGATCCCCAATCTGATCCACCTTCAGGTGCGCCATAATATCCACCTTGTCCTTGGCCAGCGAATCATCCACGCTCAACCCGGTAAATCGATACTCCGCTCCATCCGACCCTTTCACAACCAGCGGATTATCCGGCCCCACACCATCCGATATCGGCGGAGGTGTAGTCGCCGCCTGCTCCGTGTGCAGCTTCTCCAGGTGCGTGCTCTGAATAAAATTCGTGGGCCGCAACAGGTTCTCCGCCTGCTGGTAGTAGAGCCACGCATTCCAATGTTCCTTGCGTGCCGCCATCGTCCGCGCCTGCGTCCAGTACCACAACCCATCATGACCCGCAGCTGTCAGCGGATTCGGATAAAAACCCGCCATCGCCCATCCGCCCGGGTCCTGCCGCAACAAAAACGAGAGCCTCCACGGCGCAGGCGTATTGGTAACATCCACAATCGCGAACCCATAACGTCCCGGCAGCAAACCCGGAATCAAAAAATCCGCCTCTGATACCGAGTGGTTCAACGAGCAGAAAAATTGTGCCTCCTGCGCAGATCCATCCGCCGCTCGTTTCAACTGCGACGCATCCAGCACATACACCTGCTCCACCGTCACCGTGCCGCCCTTCAGCTTAGGAGCCGTACTCGCAACAACATTCCCGATTCCGCCAAAGTCCTTCGCATATTCGGCCACAGTCGCCGCACGCAGACCTTCAGCATCGCCCGCCTGAACCTTCACCGCCAAGCTCCGCGCCGCGCTAACCAATGCATCCCGCTCCGTCGCCGTCATCGCCGACTGCGTAATGCATGTCTCCGCCCGAGCCATGCCCTGCGCCAGTATTCCCACCGCCAGCAATGCAACCAGTCTCTTCTTCGCCATGTATTTGCAACTCATCCCATGCATACGAGTTACTCTCCGCAAGCCACTGTCAGTCTAGTACAACCGACGTTCCCAAATCGCAACCCTCCTGCCGCAACCAAACTTCACCGCGACGCGGTAGACTGATCCTCAACAGGATCCCGCGACGATGACTTCCATCGACACGGTTCGTCCTACTCCTAAGATGCGGCGTCACGCTCCAATCCGGTTCATCGCGGCCACCGTCTTCTCAGCCGCCACTCTATCGCACGCCCAGCCCCAGGCGACGCCAAAACCAGCAGCTTCCATACCCTCCACATTTTCCGCCAACACGCCCACCGCGGCGCTGCCGCCAGTTCCCCTCACCCCCGCCCAAAGCCCACCCCAGCGCGCGAAGGTCAGCTACACCAACGCCGAAATCACCGTAACCGCCAGCAACTCCAGCCTGAATCAAATCCTTCACGACATCTCTCGCCTCACCGGAATAAAAATCACCGGCGGTGTCGCCGACGAGCGCGTCTTCGGCGACTACGGCCCCGCATCTCCCTCACAAGTCCTCGGCACTCTTCTCAATGGAACCGGCAGCAACATGCTTCTCGTTCAAAGCACAGGCACCGCACCAACCGAACTCATCCTTACTCCTCGCCAGGGCGGCGCTACCCCACCCAACCCCAACGCCCAAACCTTCGACGACCCCAGCGATTCCTCCGAAGACGCTCCCCAGAATCCCGTCGCACGGCCCATCCGCCATCAGCCCCCGTCGCCATACGCACCTCGCCCCGTTCCTTCCCCCGACACTTACCCCCAGGCAAACGAAAATCCCACGCCTCCCCCGGTAAGCGAGGGCAATTCTTCGCCAGCCTCCTCGCCCAACGCCGTCAAGACCCCCCAGCAGATCTACGACGAGCTGCAGCGCCTGCGCCAGCAACAGTCCAAACCGCAGCAATAGCAGCCACACCAAATTTTCTTTAGATATTTAAAACAAACAACAGGCGTAAATCTAGCCTTCGACGACTCGCGCCACCACGCTCTGAGCCGATTTCTCCGCCGCCACCTGCCGTGCATGAATACGGAAGATGCCAAACATCGCCATGCAGATCCCATAGGCCACCAGCACCCCAACCGCTAACGACGCAAACACCGCAGAGATCAACACGATCGACGAATTCACAACCCACTCCTGATTTTTCTTCCGCTATCAGCTCTATTTCTGCCGATACCACCATTTACATCGTAGATATTGTTACAAATCGGGCCGCAATTACAATGACCCACAAGTAAATCCCTGTTGCACCTTCGGATACATCTTTCCCACTTTAGGGTTGCCCTCCACTTATAGTGCCTTTCCCCATTCCCCCACCAAAATGCCGTATTCTAGAGACTTGGCCGAACATCGCCTGAGACCTTACATGGGCATCACTCACATCACCGTCCGCGGCGCGCGCCAGCACAACCTGCGCAACGTCAATGTCAGCATCCCGCGCAACACCCTCACCGTCGTCACCGGTCTCTCCGGCTCCGGCAAGTCTTCCCTTGCCTTCGATACCATCTACGCCGAAGGCCAGCGCCGCTACGTCGAAACCCTCTCCGCCTACGCCCGCCAGTTCCTCGATCAGATGGAGCGCCCCGACGTCGACGCCATCGACGGCCTCTCGCCCGCCATCTCCATCGAGCAGAAAACCACCAGCCGCAGCCCTCGTTCCACCGTCGGTACCATCACCGAAATCTACGACTACCTCCGCCTCCTCTACGCCAGCGTAGGCCAACCTCACTGCCCCAACTGCGGCCACCCCATCTCCCGCCAGACCGCCGATCAGATCGTCGAACGCATCGTCGCCCTCGCTCCCGGCGAACGCATCACCGTCTATGCCCCCATCGTCCGCGGCCGCAAAGGCGAGTTCCGCGAAGAGCTCGAAGCCCTCGACCAACAAGGCTTCCGCGCCCGCATCGACGGCGAGATGACCGAGCTCACCGAAGGCATGCGTCTCGAAAAGCGCAAAAACCACACCATCGAAGCCATCGTCGATCGCATCATCCTCAAGCCCGTCCCATCCGATAACGCCAACCCAGGTCTCACCGACGTAGCCCCCAAATACGACACCCGCCGTCTCGAAACCTCCGTCGCCAAAGCCCTGCAAATGGCCAACGGCCTCGTCCTCATCGGCATCCACGGCATGGACGAAACTCTCTACAGCAGTTCCATGGCCTGCCCCGACTGTGGCATCAACGTCCCCAAGCTCGAACCACGCAGCTTCTCCTTCAACTCCACCTATGGCGCCTGCCCCGAGTGCCACGGCCTAGGCAGCATCTACGACTTCGATCCCGCCAAAACAATAGCCGACTGGTCGAAGCCGCTCCTCGACGGAGCAATGGGCCCCGGCTCCGCCTCGTCCTACCTCCTGCGCCTCATCAAGCTCGCCGCTGAAAAATACAAGATCAACATCAAGCCGCCCTTCGAGGACCTCACCACCGAGCAGCAGAATCTCTTCCTCTACGGCCCACCCCGCAGCGAAGCCGGACGCACCGGCTTCCACGGCATCTTCGCCTACCTCCGCTCCAACCTCGAAGAGACAAAATCCGAGGGCTACCGCGAGTACATGATGCAGTACATGTCCGCGACCACCTGCCCCGTCTGCAAAGGCCGCCGCCTCCGTCCCGAGTCCCTCGCCGTAACAGTTAACGCCGCATCCATAGCGGACTTCACCGCCCTCTCCCTCGAACGCGCCCTCACCTCCGCCCGCAACATGCTCTTCACCGGACGCGACCGCATCATCGCCGACCGCCTCCAGCGCGAAGTCATCGAGCGCCTCGAATTCCTCAACGCCGTTGGCCTCGGCTATCTCTCACTCGACCGCTCCGCCGCCACCCTCTCCGGTGGCGAAGGCCAGCGCATTCGTCTCGCCACTCAAATCGGCTCCCGCCTCCGCGGCGTCCTCTACGTCCTCGACGAGCCCAGCATCGGCCTGCATCAGCGCGACAACCAACGCCTCATCAACGCCCTCGAAAACCTCCGCGACCTTGGCAATACCGTCCTCGTCGTCGAGCATGACGAAGACACCATCCGCAAGGCCGACTACGTCCTCGACCTCGGCCCCGGCGCCGGCAAAAACGGCGGCCACCTCATCGCCGACGGCACCCCACAACAGATCATGGACAACCCCGCGTCCATCACCGGCCAATACCTCGCCGGAAAAATCGAAATCGTAGCTCGCGCAAACCCGCGCTCCCTCACCGGCAACTGGATCACTGTCGAAGACGCCCACTCCCACAACCTCCAGAACGTCACCGCCCACTTCCCCCTCGGCGTCATGACCGTCATTACTGGCGTCAGCGGCAGCGGAAAATCCACCCTCGTCAACGACATCCTCTACCGCGCCCTCGCCAAAGAACTCTACGGCTCCCGCGAAGAGCCCGGCCAGCACGGCAAAGTCATCGGCATCGACCAGCTCGACAAAGTCATCCAGATCGACCAGTCCCCCATCGGCCGCACCCCACGCTCCAACCCTGCTACCTATACGGGAGTGTTTACGGCGATGAGAGATCTCTTCGCCATGCTCCCCGACTCCCGCGAGCGCGGCTACAAGCCCGGCCGCTTCTCCTTCAACGTAGTCGGAGGCCGCTGCGAAGCCTGCCAGGGCGAAGGCCAGCGTCGCATCGAAATGAACTTCCTCCCCGACGTCTACGTCCTCTGCGAAGTATGTAATGGACGTCGTTACAATCAGGAAACGCTCTCGGTCAAGTTCAACGGCTACAGCATCGCCGACCTCCTCGATCTGCCCATCGAAGACGCCGTCCCCATCCTCAAGGACATCCCCAGCGTCAACATCAAGCTCCAGACCCTCGTCGATGTCGGCCTCGGCTACATCCACCTCGGCCAGTCCGCCACCACTCTCTCCGGCGGCGAAGCCCAGCGCATGAAGCTCGCCCGTGAGCTCTCCAAACGCCAAACCGGCCGTACTCTCTACCTCCTCGACGAGCCCACCACCGGCCTTCACTTCGACGACGTCCGCAAACTCCTCGAAGTCCTTCACCGCCTCACCGACCTCGGCAACACCGTCATCATCATCGAGCACAACCTCGACATCATCCGCAACGCCGACTACATCCTCGACCTCGGCCCCGAAGGCGGCGAAGGCGGCGGCCGCATCATCGCCCACGGCACACCCGAGCAGGTCGCCACGGTGCAAGGCTCCCACACCGCCGCCTTCCTCGCCCGCCACTACGACCCCGCCACCCTCGCCAGCCGCAACGGAGCCAGCCACGCCGGCCCCCAGCCCGCCTCCATCGCCGCCGCAGCCGATGCCGCCAAAAAGCTGAAGTCAAAATTCATCGCACCCGAAAAGAAAACCGGCGTACCCAGCAAGCGCCCGTCTAAACTGTCGGAGACAGAAAAAGCTCCAAAGCTAAAGAAGACCGCAGCCAAAAAAGCAACAGCCAAATCGAAGCCCACACCCAAGCCGACCAAGAAAAAATGAGCACGCCCTTCACACCACCGCTCCCAGGCGATCCCCGCAGCTCCTCCCAGACGCAGCCGCCCCTCGCCGATACCTCGCCCACGCTCACACCCGAGCAGCCCGACGGCGAAGCCATCGTCATCCTCGCTCCACCACCCTCCTTCGCCGCCGGCCCCGGCATCCCCGCCCGCATCCCCCACCTCGGCCACGCGCTTCTCTTCGTCGCCTTCGCCGGCCTCATCCTTCTGGCATCGCAAGCCTCCCTCATCGGCCTCGCCCATCCTGCGCACGCCGCGCAAAAAATCCTCTCCACCACCATGCAGCCCAAGCTCCTCGTCCTGGCCATGGCCGTCACCTACATCATCACGCTCATCACCTCCTGGTTCGTCTTTCCCCTTCTCTGGTCCCGCCCCTTCACCGACGGCATCCATTGGAATTTCGCCGCCGCCCGCCGCAACATCTTCAAGCTCATCCCCATGGGCCTCGTCGTCGGCTTCACCGTCCAGGCCATCTCCTCCCTTATCCCCGTCCCCAAGTCCATCCCCATGGACGACTTCTTCCGCACCCCCTCCGACGTCTGGCTCGTCACCGCCTTCGGCACCCTCCTCGCCCCCATGTTCGAAGAGATCTGTTTCCGCGGCTTCCTCCTGCCCGCCTTCGCCATCGCCTACGACTGGCTCTCCCTCCCTAAAAACCCCGCAGCTCATGAGCGCTGGAAGATCACCACCAACCTCACCACCCCTGCCCTGGTCTTCTCCGCCATCCTCTCCAGCATCTTCTTCGCCCTCCTCCACGCCGAGCAGCTAGCCCACGCCTGGGCCGCCCTCTTCGTTCTCTTCTGCGTCTCGCTCGTCCTCACCGTAGTCCGCGTCCGCACCCAATCCGTAGCCAGCTCCATCCTGGTCCACGCCAGCTACAACTTCTCCGTCTTCCTCACCCTCTTCATAGCGACCGGTGGCTACCGACACCTCGAACGCATGGCCCGCTGATCTCTCGCTGACCCGGGTGCCCCATCCTTCGCGTCTTATACGAAGGGTGGGTATCGTGCGAAGCACGACCGCTTTTTCCCCACACCTCCAAAGAATGGCTACTCAAGTTAGACAGGCTTAGATCATCTTAGATTCATTCGCAACTTCATCGACTTAGACCGATTCCTCTGTGGCCTAATACAAGACCATCTAAACCCGTAGCCGCTACAGGATCCGCTCCATCTGACTTCAGTTACTGAACGGCCGAGAGTGCCTTTGTCGCGGCGGTGCGCACACTCGGAGCCCTGCTAGTATCTGCTGCGATCCGCGAAAGGGATGGCTGGCTGTCCAGGATGGTACTCTTCCCCATCAGTTGAAGAGTTTCAATCGCATGGACGCTCGTTTGTTCATTGGGATCGTCCGCGTATCGAGCCACTTCCTTTCCGATCTCGCGGTTATTCGATTTTGCATATCTAATACCGTTCAACAGATCCTCTCGGCTTGCTGAGGTGTGGTCCTGGCGTTTCATGAACTGCACTACAGCGTTGATGCTACCGACGTTGTTCGGGGCAATTTTCATGAGCACTGTAGCCGTGGCCGCGCCGATGGTTGAGACAGCATCCTGCCTGGCGAGGTAGGTCTCGAGAACTGGCACGAGTGATGAGCTAGGGTTCAGTCGCAAAGTGTCGACTGCCAAAATGCTGATTCTTCTAATTGGAATATCTGTGTCAGTGAGAAGCGCCGTGAACGTAGCGGTTTCAGTTGAGAGCAATGCCTGACCATCAAGCCGAGTTGTTATTTGGTACAAGGCCGAGGCAGCTAGACGTCGGACGGAGAGATGAGGATTGCTAGTTTCTTTGAGAATCACCGGCAGGACTTCAGTTACGCTTTCCCTACTGACTTGCGTCAGTCGCTCGAGTTCTTGAGTAGCTTCTGCCACGTCGCGCGGTGTTCCGCTTGAAGCCCTCGCTTCAAAGTCGCTGAAAAGGCTGGCCATTTCGTTGGTCTGAGCGAACGAGCGAGTAACTGCGGTCGCCAACAGCATGAGTAATATACCGATGATTTGCTTCTTCGACTTCATCCTGATCACCTAAATCCATTGCTAAGGTGGGGCTCGAACCAATCACTTCAGTGTTGAGTCCTGTTAGGCACTCAACGATGTAATTGGGCTGTTACTGAAAGTACTATTACCGGGCGTTTGAATAAGAATAAAGGGTAGCATTTGCAACTTTACTTGATGGACCGGGGTAACAGGTGTGTTGGTAAGCGACGTGTCCTGTGCTTGATCCGGCATCGATGTAGGTGGCCATGCTCCAACCGATTGCGCCAAAGCACCACATCACACCCTATCCAAACTCCACCCAACCTAGTACGTTAGTTACCCTGTGCACCTTCGGCCAAAGGGAAACCGGGGAATCCGAATGAACCTCACCAACAAATCCATCTTCCTGCTCGTCAAAAGTGCCCTCACCGGAGCCCTAGGCGGCCTCCTCTTCGGCTTCGACACCGCCGTCATCGCTGGAGTCACCCACTCCCTCCAGCTTCACTACGCCCTCTCCGAGGGCCAAAAAGGCTTCACCGTAGCCATCGCCCTTTACGGCACCGTCATCGGAGCCATCTTCGCCGGCCCCCTCGGCCAGCGCATCGGCAGCCGCGCCGCTCTCCGCGTCATGGCCGTCCTCTACGTCGTCTCCGCTCTCGGATGCTCTCTCGCCGGCCCCTGGACCAGCTTCCTCCTCTTCCGCTTCATCGGAGGCCTCGGCATCGGCGGCTCCTCCGTCCTCGGCCCCGTCTACATCGCGGAACTTGCACCCGCCAAATGGCGAGGCCGCCTCGTCGGCCTCTTCCAGATCAACATCGTCATCGGCATCCTTCTCGCCTATCTGTCGAACGCCATCATCGCCCACTTCCAGTTCGGAGCCATCGAGTGGCGTCTCCAGATCGGCATCGGTGTCCTCCCCGCCATTCTCTTCCTGGCGCTTCTCTTCACCGTCCCCCACTCCTCCCGCTGGCTCGTCACCCAAAACCGCATCGACGAGGCCTACCGCATCCTCGCCGAACTCGGCTCACCCGACTCCCGCGCCGAAGTCGACGCCATCGCCGAATCCATCCGCGCCGAAGGCGGCCTCACCCAGCACTCCCTCTTCCAGCGCCGCTACAGCAAACTCATCTTCCTCGCCGTCTCCATCGGCCTCTTCAATCAACTCTCAGGCATCAATGCGATTCTTTACTACCTCAACGACATCTTCGCCAGCGCCGGCTTCAACTCCGTATCCAGTGCCGAACAGGCCGTCGTCATCGGTCTGGCGAACCTCCTCGCCACCCTCCTCGGCATCTCCATCATCGACAAGATCGGCCGCAAGCCTCTCCTGCTCATCGGAGCCATCGGCTGTGGCCTCTCGCTGACCGGCGTAGCCTGGGTCTTCCACACCGGCCAGCACCTCCATCTCCTCCTGGCCCTCCTCGTAGCCTTCATCGTCTCCTTCGCCATCTCCCAGGGAGCCGTCATCTGGGTCTATCTCGCCGAAGTCTTCCCCACCAACGTCCGCTCCAAGGGCCAAAGCCTCGGCTCCTCCTCCCACTGGATCGCCAACGGCATCATCGCCAACATCTTCCCCTACGTAGCCGTCTACTCCAAGGCCCTACCCTTTGCCTTCTTCGCCGTAATGATGGTCGTCCAGTTCGTCACCGTCCTGTTCATCTATCCCGAAACCAAAGGCCAAACCCTCGAAGGCATGCAAGCCCACCTAGGCCTCCACTAAAGATCGCCAATCAATAGGGAATGTCATCCTGAGCAGAGCAACTTGCGCATTAGCGCGGAGCAACTTGCGCACCACGAACATCGACCCCACCACAAACGTCATCTCGACCGAGCGAAGCGAAGTGGAGAGATCCCTGTATTTAGCCTTTGCTTGCCCCCGCACTCACCACGTCCAACCCGAAACGCTCCCCCGAAAACTCAGTCACATCCTTTTTCCTCAAAAACCTCAGCAAAATCGCTTGTCTAGCCCATAAATAAGCCAAACGACTGAAATAAAAAGAGATACCATTTGCATAAGAGTTTATGCCTCGCGTTTATAATCAAAGTGGTAATCCAATCAGGTGCCCCGATCAGAAATCGGGGCACCTTCGTTTAACGCTGAAGCAACTAAACATAATAGAATGAATAGTTTGCGCATGGCAGCCCTTGAATCCAGATACTTTTGACGCACTTTGACACTTCGAAGTACGCACTTAAACAACCTGCAATGAATACTTTGCGCAAAGATGACACCCCCGGGGGCCATCCTTCTACAATTGGAGAAAGACCATGCCCATCGACAACCGCACCGCCCTCCTCGACCTCATCGCCACTCTCTCCTTCAAGCTAGGCGACTTCACCCTCGCCAGCGGCCAGAAATCCGACTACTACATCGACTGCCGCATCACGACCCTCCACGCCGAAGGCGGCCGCCTCTCCGGCCTCGTCCTCTACGACCTCATCCAGCAACACATCCCAAACGCAGAAGCCGTAGGCGGCCTCACCATGGGGGCCGACCCCCTCGTCTCCAACACCGCCAGCGCCAGCGCCTGGGCCCTGGCCGACCACAACGAGATCCTCGAACTCTCCAGCGCGCTAGAACTTGACGCCGACGACCCCGGCCCCACCCCCTTGCTAATCCAGGGCTTCCTGGTCCGCAAAGCCGAAAAGACCCACGGCACCGGCCGCCGCATCGAAGGCTTCCTCAAACCCGGCGCCCACGTAGTCATCGTCGACGACGTCTGCACCACCGGCGGCTCCACCATCACCGCCATCGAAGCCACCCGCGAAGCCGGCATGAACGTAGCCGGAGTCCTTTGCCTCGTAGACCGCGAACAAGGCGGCCGAGCCCACATAGAAGCCACCGTCCCCGGCGTCCCCTTCCTCTCCGTCTTCACCGCCACCGACGTCCGCGCAGCCCACATCGCCCTCAAAGCGAAGACAAAGTAAACTGGATAAGACATGATTCCCACCCTAGAATGGCTCCCCACTGGCGTTAACTTCCTCGACCAAACCAAGCTTCCCCTCGAGGAGACCTACGTCCTCGCCACCGACTACAAGCAGGTCGCCACCGTCATCCGCGACATGATCGTCCGCGGAGCCCCCGCCATCGGCGTCAGTGGCGCCATGGGCGTAGCCATCGGCATCGACCGCAGCACCGCCACCACCATCCCGGCCCTCAACGCCGAAGTCGAAGTCATCTGCAAAACCCTCGCCGAAACCCGCCCCACCGCAGTCAACCTCTTCTGGGCCATCGACGAGGTCCGCAGCGTCTACAACGACTTGGCCGCAAAGAACACGCCCATCCCTGAGATCAAAGCAGCAGTCGTAGCCAAGGCCCGCCGCATGTACGACGAAGACATCGCCGCCTGCAAGGCCATGGGAGCCCACGGAGCATCCCTCCTTCCTCAGGAAGGCACCGTCCTCACCCACTGCAATGCCGGAGCCCTCGCCACCTGCGGCTATGGCACCGCCCTCGGTGTCATCCGCGCCGCCGTCGAGCGGGGCCACAAGATCGACGTCTTCGCCGACGAGACTCGCCCCTACCTCCAGGGCGCGCGCCTCACCGCCTGGGAGCTCCTCCACGACAACATCCCCACCACCGTCCTCTGCGACAACATGGCCGGCGCCCTCATGCGCCAGGGCCGCATCCAGGCCGTCATCGTCGGAGCCGACCGCATCGCCGCCAACGGCGACACCGCCAACAAGATCGGCACTTACACTGTCGCAGTCCTGGCCAAAGAGCACGGCATCCCCTTCTACGTAGCCGCCCCGCTCTCCACCATCGACCTCGCCACCCCCCACGGCGACGAGATCCCCATCGAGCAGCGCTCCGCCACCGAAGTCACCCACTCCAACGGCAAGCAGATGACCCCCAACGGCGCCGCCATCCAGAACCCCGCCTTCGACGTCACGCCCGCCAAATACATCACCGCCATCATCACCGAACACGGCGTCCTCCGCGCCCCCTACACCCAGTCCATCCAGCAGATGGCAGACGCCGCAAAACTCCAGCCAGTCACTGCATAATCAAGCAACCGATCCGCATCATGCATGCCCGAAATCAATAAAAGCATGCTGCGGATCGGTATGCAGCAGCGTCACTGTCACCGTATCGCCAACATCCAAACCATGCTCTCCCCGAACGATCCTTCCCTCAACCGGAGGATCGAACACCCGCACATAGACACCCTTCTCACTCGCACCCGTAATCACGCCGCGGAAGCTCTTCCCTACGCTGTTGGCCAACGCCACGGCCGCAACCCGCTTCCGCATCGCCCGCTCCACCTTGTGCCCGGCCTTCTCCTGCAGGTTGCACTGCTCAGCAATGGCAGCCAGCTCCGCATCGGTATAAGGCGGAGGCGCATCGTCCAGCATTGCCTTCACTAACCGCTGTGTCACCAGGTCCGCAAACCGCCGGTTCGGCGCAGTCGAGTGCGTATAGTCCCGCGCCGCCAGCCCAAAGTGCCCCAGCGGCTCCTTGTCGCTCCCCTTCGACAGCACATACTCCCCCGCCCCCATCAGCTTAATAATCGACAGCGACAGATCGGGATAGTGAATCGCATCCGCCGCCCGTTCCTTGCGAAGGAAAGCGTTCAGCGCCGCTGAATCCGGCTCTGCAGGCAACTCCGTCCCATAGCGCCCAACCAACGCCACAATCCGGTCCCAGCGCTCGGGCGACCGCACCACGCGGCGAATGCACGACCGCCCCGCTGCATGAAGCAGCTCCGCCATCGTCTCGTTCGCGCCAATCATAAAGTCCTCAATCAAGTCCGTCGCCCGGTTATGCTGTGCCGTCTTGATCGCCCGCACCGTTCCATCGATCACCACCGGATCAGCCTCAATGCGGTTGAACTCCAGTGCCCCCTGCGCCACCCTCTCTTCCCGAATCGCCCGCGCCGCTTCATCCTGAAGACGCAATTGAGCCTGTAACTCCGGCGAAGCCGCAACCTTCTCGTCAGGTTCGGCCTTCCCCTCAAGCCATGGCCCAACCTTGCTATAAGCCAACTTCGCCCGATTGTGCACCACAGCCCGATATATCTTCTGCTGGCTCAAACACCCTTTCGGATCAACCACAAACTCCGACACCACCGCCGCACGGTCTTCACCTTCATTCAACGACGTCATATCGGTCGAAAGCTCATTCGGCAGCATCGGGAAGTTCCGCGTCGCCGTATACACAGTCTTTGTCTGCTCAGCAGCATGCTTATCCAACGGACTGTTCTTCGGTACTGAGCCCGAAACATCCGCCACGCCCACCAACACCCGTATGCCGCCGTCTACCCGCTCCGCAAACTCCACTTGATCGAGATCACGCGAAGTATCGTTGTCGATCGATGAGCACAGCAACCCACGCAGATCGCGCACCTCGCCACCCGGCATCACCGGCTTTGCAGCGCGAATCTGCTCCACCTGTTCTTCACTGCCTGTTGGTAGATCCGGATGAAACCCCTGGCGCACCATCTCGGTAAACGCCGCAGCAGAGAGATCGAACGAGTGAGCAGACATGCAAGGGAAAGCCTATCACGCAGGCCGCCACTCCATTAAGTCCCTTCCAACGCCTCCACCAACACCTCGGCCCAATGTGCCACCTGTGCCGCACACGCTCCCGTCACCGCATCGCGTTTCCCTTCCAGCACGGCCATCTGCACAGCGAAGTTCCCTACCGTCGAACTCTCCGCCGCACCTTGAAACACCTCAAGCCCCGTAACCTCGCCAGTCAATCGGTTCAAAAATGTATTCCGGCTCCCGCCCCCCACAACAACCACCCTCTTCAACTTTTTTCCAGTATGAAACGCCATGCGGTCCAATACCTCAGCATATCTCGCTGCCAGGCTATGAAAGATCAGGCTCGCAAACGCCGGAGCATTTCCCCCTCCCTCGTCCAACGGCTCCAACCCCACACGCAATCGCTGCGCATTGATTCGTTTGGGCATCTGTCCCGCCAGCAAAAGATCAGCGTCATCCACCTCGATCAATCCATCCGGTTTCTCCACCATCTCTGCCGCAGCCACCAGCTCCTGTACCGTCCAGACACGCCCAGCCTCAGCCCATGCATCAATGCACTGCCGAATCAGCCACATCCCATTCACATTTTTATGAAAACAAATCCGCCCACCCACGGCCCCAAGATTCGTAAAATTCTCCGTCGCTGCATCCTGCCCATTCTCGGGCTTCTCCAGCAGCGCCCCTACGAGTGACCACGTTCCAGAGCTGATGTACGCCCAATCATCACCCATCACCGGTATCCCAGCAATCGCCGAAGCCGTGTCGTGACAAGCAGGCGCAATCAGCACCGTATCGCGAAGCGCGACCAACTCCGTCAGCGAACCCGTCAGTCGTCCCACAACTGTCCCCGGTGGCACTATCTTCGCCGCACACGCAATATCAAGTTGGGCCGAATCAAAAATCTCACTGCTCCACTTTCGCATACGCAGATCAACCATTTGCGTATGCGTAGCGTTCGTATATTCAGCAACGCGCGCCCCACCCCACCGCGACAAGATATACTCCGGCAGATTCAACCAACGATCTTCCCGCACCCCACGCAGTCTATCCGCATAAAGCTGATATAGCGTATTGATCCGCAGCAACTGAACACCCGTCAATTCCCGCAATCGTCCCGCATCAATCCGCTCATGCAGCAACTCCTCCGACTCCACCGTTCTCTCATCGCGATAACAAAACGGATCGGCTATCGCCCTCCCCATCTCATCCACACGAACATAATCCACCGCCCACCCATCCACCGCGATCGATCGAATCCCTTCCATCGCAATCTCTGCGCATCGTCGCAACCCATCCTCAAGACCCGCTTCAATCATCGCAAAGTCCCATCGCAGTCCACAATCTATCTCACGTGGAGCATTCGCAAACCGATGCACCAGCGTAATCGCCGCTTTTTCTCCCACCCACCTCAGCAGCGAGACCCTGCAACTCTCTGCGCCAAGATCCACCGCAACCAACGCCCGCTTGTCCAACGGCAGCAGCGTCATCGCAGATAAGCCTCAGTCAATCCACCATCCACCGGAATCAAATGCCCAGTAGTACACCGAGCAAACGGCCCGGCCAAAAACAAGATCGCCTGCGCACAATCCTTCGGATCGATCGGCTGATGCGTCAACGTCCGCGTCGCATAAAACTGCGCCAGCACACTCCGCAAACCATCGTCTGTATCGTTCTCATCAAACGGCAACCCATACTTCTTCAACGAAGCAATCACCCGGTCTCGCGGAAACATCGTCGACCCCTTCACCACCGTAGCCGGACTAATCCCATTCACCCTTACCTTCGGCGCCAGCGACACAGCAAGCTCCCGCACTAGGTGGCTCAACGCAGCCTTACTCACGTCATAGGCCTCGCTCCCACGCTTCGCCACAACCGCATTAGCCGAACTCGTCAGCACCACACTGCCATCGATGTCCTGTTCCCTGAAAATCCCCGCAGCCTCATCCACCAGCAGATAGTTCGCCGTAACATTTACCTCCAGCGTCAGCGCCCACTGCGCATCGCTGGTCACCCCACCCGACGAAGACGGAAACAACGCCGCCGTATTGATCAAAATATCGATTCCCCCGAACTGAAGAACCGTAGTCTCCAGCGCGGTCTTAATCGACTTGCGATCACGGATATCAATCTCCGTCCAGCCAACCACTTCCTTCCCCACAATTGCACGCGTCTCTTCCGCAACCCTCTCCGCACCTGCAACGTCGCGGTCCGCAATCATCACGTGCGCCCCACGTTCAGCCGCCAGCAACGCTACCTCTCGACCAATTCCACTGCCTCCACCAACCACCACAACAACCTTTCGACTAAGTTCTTTCTCCGGCAGCTGCCTGCGAATCTTCGCCTCCTCCAGCCTCCAGTACTCAATCCGAAACGCCTCGCTCGGCGGCAGCGCAACGTAGTTCTCGCGCACGGTAAACTGATCCGCCGAAGCCGCCTGCCCCGCCTGCGGAATCTCCCTGCAATCTATACCCGCGCCTAATCTACCCGCTCCGCGCATTACTCCAATTGCATTCATGTAAAACTCGCCCGTAACCCGCGACTCCGTCTTGTTTTTCCCAAAGCTGAACATCCCTATACCCGGCACCAACACTACCGTCGGACTCGCATCTCGAATCGCCGGCGAGTCTTTCATCGCATGTCTACCGTAGTACACCGCATACTCCGCTCGATACGTCTCCAGCGCTGTCTCAATCAGTTCCTTCAATTCGGCCGCATCCCCGGCAGGATTCCACTTGAGAAACATCGGTCGAATCTTCGTCCGGATAAAATGATCCGGACAACTGGTTCCCAGGTGCGCCAGCTTCTCCGCATTCTCCGCATTTACAAACTCCAACACCTCAGGCGAGTCTGTATAACTTCCAATCCACCGCTGTTTCCGCGACACCGCCCCACGCAGATAAGGCAGAATCGCAGTCGCAATCTCCGCTCGATCCTCCCGAGTCTTCACCCTCCCACCACCAAATGCCTTATATCCCTCACCATGCCGCTCGATAAATTGCCCAAGCTGATCGATGATCGTAATCGTGTTCAGGTAGCACGCGCGCTGTGTATTCCCCCACGTAAACAGTCCATGGCCGCCCAGAACAACACCGTCGCATCCCGGTGTCTCTTCTACGATTCGCTTCAACATCATCCCCAGTTCAAACCCGGGCCTCTGCCACGGCAGCCACGCAAGCCTGTGCCCAAACTCTCTGTTGAACTCCTCCATCTTGATCTTTCCATTAGCCGAAGCCGCCAGTGCAATCCCCCAGTCCGGATGCAGATGGTCCACATGCAAAAACGGTAGAAACCCATGCAACGGCGTATCGATGGAAGCGGCCACCGGATTATTTCCAAAGGTGCACAGCGGATACATCTCCACCATCTCGTCTTCGAGATCAACACCGCGATACACCTTCTCCAGGGCCAGCAGCTTCTCCATATACAGCGTCGCAAATCCTGCGCGCTTGATGCTTCCCAGGTCGCCACCGCTACCCTTCACCCAAAGAATCTGTTTTTCTCTTCCATCCAGCGGATCAACCTGCTCCAACTTCGAGCTCGTATTCCCACCGCCAAAGTTCGTGATTCGCAGATCGGACCCTAGCAGGTTCGATCGATACCTCAAAAGCTCCGCCCCATCCAGCTTCGACGCAACCACATCATCCCAACGATCCGCCAGAAACCGGAGTTCACTCTTCATCGTCATCTCAAAACCTCAAACCCCGCTCATGATTCCACATTGAACCTCAATACAGCAACTATTTCTAATACGAAAATGCCTTTACGATCCAGGAAAGCAAAGGACCACATCAAGCGTTCTCGACGTGGTCCTTTGCTTATAAAGGCTTCCTATTGTTTGACAGTGATGGTTTGGGGCACCGCATTCCATCCGCGTAACGTAATCTCTGCGCCTTCCTTAGTCACAGAGGCCGGATACTCCACTTCAATGCTCCGCATCTCTCCAGGCAACAGTGAGATGTAATTATCGGAATAGTACGCCGGTAAAATTCGAGCCTTACTCCTCGACGAAATCAACGTGAGTTTATTCTCCAAACTCACCACACTCCCAGGATTCGTCAGTTCAATCTTGATCTTTACGTTCCCGTCAGCTGTACTCTTACTCGTTGACATCTTCAGTTGTGTAGCTGCTAGCCGCGTCAGTTCTCGATACGATGACGACTCCGCTCCCAACCAGTAAAGATTCTGTGAAACAGTCTTGCCCGATGCATCCGTCAACTCCAGTTTCACGATCACCATTCCCTGAGCAAGCAATGGAGCAAGATCAAGCTTCACGCTCCCGATCGCAGAGTCAGCTGCGGCATCCTTCTGTTCCTTTGCCTGCAACAACAGCGTATTTGCCAGCGAGTACACCTTCGCACTCACCGTAAGTCCCGGTAGTGTCGTCGCGGTGGTGTTGATGACATCGACCGCATACGTCGCCAGATTAAGCTGAACATGAACCGGCTCACACGCCTTCTTCGTTCCATAGAAGGACGCCTGCGTATCGTAGTCGGAGCTCAGAATCTGCCACATCGTACTTGGCCATGCAGGCTGCGTCATCCACAACATGCGTCCACTGTTCGGCGTCCACAGATGCGCATTCATGCCCTCGAAGATGGCGCGATGATTAACGTAGTTCAACATCTGTGCCTTGCGCTCGAAATCTTCAAGTCCGGTAGCCGCGCCGAACTCCGATTGAATCTCGGCCATGAACGGTGCAATATCCCCATTACCGCTCTGATGCCAGTCATGGTACGCCCACGCATCTCCAATGGGCCACTGATCTTCTTTCGCAATGGTGCTCTGGAAAGATTCAAGCGTGGACATCGAAGGCGTTCCCGTTTCAACAGAGAAGCCACGATTGAGCAAAGAGAAATAAAGCGCAGGACTCTTGTAGCTATAGGGCCCGCTACCCTGCAGATTCACCTCATTGGAGCTGGGCGAATAGTAACGTGTGCCATCGAGCGTACGCACCAGTTCATCCAGACCCTGATTGATGATCGGCTGAGGAACACCTTCGTTGCGACCGCACCACAGCAGAATCGAAGGATGGTTCCGGAAATGCTTGATCGTGTCGCTTGCATTCGCAAGGAAGAGCGCAGGATCTTCAGCCTCGATGTTATAGTTCTGCGTCGACATCCAGAAGTCATTCCAGACAAGCATTCCATACTCGTCCGCAAGGTCGTAAAAGGTCTCTTCGGTACTCTGACCTACCCAGTTACGAATAATGTTAAGGTTTGCATCGCGATTCAAACGGAAATAGGGCTCAAGCCGAGTTCGAGAGACACGTTTACGCGCATCATCCATCCCCCAGTTGCCTCCGCGCGCCGCGATGCGAACGCCGTTCACCTTAATAACAAGGTACGGCGCAGGCCCCGTATCCGAAAGCGTCTGAAGCGCCGGCGAATTCTCTGCCCCCGCAACAAGCGAAGAAACATGAGAACGATATCGCTCCCCTTGCTCTTCAGAAAGATTCAGCGCCGCTGCATCTGCCGACGGTATCTCACGCATGCCTTGATGACTAACGTCTACAACCGGACCCACTCCGCCGCGCGCCGCTGTAGGCGTGAACTCCACTCGTCGCAGATGCCCAGTCTTATCGAGCAAGCTGAGTTCGTAACTGATCTCCCTCACTCCGAAGCGAACGTCTTTGTTATCCGAGACACCGCCATCCTCTTTGACAGCAAGCTTTAGATGATAAAGCTCAGGACTGCCATAGCCATTAGGCCACCACAGACGAGGATGCTGCAGATTCAATTGAGCGAACTCAGCAGGTGAAAATTTCACCACACTCTCACCCGGCGGCACCGTCACGCTTTTGTGAACAGCAATCTGTTCGATCGATCCGTCGACGCTCGCCTCAAGAGGCTTGTTCGAAAAATTCATAACCGGCACATCAATTTCGACGGCAGCACGCGACGTATCGTGGTTCGGAAATGAAGTAACGACCTGCGCATCTCCAAGCTTGAGACTTCGTGTGACCTTTAGAGTGACCGGTTGCCATATACCGCTGTCGCGATCGCGAATGGCAGGAATCCAGTCCCATCCCTCCGTAGCCATAAAGGTAGGTCCATCGAGCACCATGGCTCCGCCATTCTCACCCGGTCCACCCAACACCGATTGCTCATGAGGAATACCCGGATGCGGCGGCGGCGAAATCCGGACCGCAAGAACATTCTTCCCCGGTTTAATCACCGAAGTCACATCGAACGTGCCACGATTGAACGCCCCTCTTATCTCGCCCAGCCGAATTCCATTAAGCCACACCACCGCTCTATAGTTAATGCCTTGAAAAGTGAGCTCGACATGACGCGCCTCTCCATTTGTTTGTAAAGTGGCCGGTGAAGTGAACTCATTCCGATACCAGTAATCCTGCTTGTTAAGCGACTCAGGAATCGCCAGATTGTTGAGGCCGAAATCAGGGTCCGGATACACACCATCGTCCACCATCGTCGTCAGCACAGTTCCGGGAACTGTCGCCCTCATCCAACCAGCGGCACCATAACCAATCGTAGACAATTGCAGTCCATCTGCATCGACCTTAGGTGCTTCGCGCAGACTCCATCCATCATCAAAACTCCACTCTCCCGCGCCAGTCTCAACAAGAGAAGCTCCAACCGGCGGGCGCTTGAGCATAGTGGGCGATGAAAACGCCGCGCGGCTTCTAGGCATCGTCGAAGGGTCCTGCGGCGCCCTATAACCCGCTTGGCCGCGAGTCTGCAGCGGCCACGGCTTCGATCCTTCTTCGAAAAGGACCAACGAAAAATCCGGTCGATTTTCGTGCAGCTGACGAACTTCAGCGTCCGAAAGCGCTCGCCGCAACATCGTGAACGACGCAATCTGACCACCGAAGTGCCTCCCCACGACAGCAACGTTCGACGGCGATGCTGGCGGTGCCATCTGCAGCAGCGGATTCGTACTTCCCAGTAAGAGTGCACCGCTTCCAACCTGCGAGCCATCCGCATAAAGATGAAAACGGCTTCCATCAAACGTTGCCGTCAGCAGATGCCACTCTCCCGCTTTGAGATCGGCGGCCCCGCTAAGCTCGTTCCCCTTGCCCATCCACAACATGACCCTGCCAGCATCCATACCGAGATATCGCGGGTTCTCGGCTGAAGTACTTCCGAGGCCTGCAACCAGCTCTCGCGCCTCCACAGGTTCACTCGTCCGCACCCAACAGTAGAGCGACCACGGCAGATCGGCACGCAGCACAGTATCGTGCGCATCCGCCAAAGGCCTCTTCAATCCCATACCGTCCGCGAGAAAAACCCCGTTATACGGCCCATATTGCGCCGGTGTATTGGTCACAATCACTTGCGCCGGCACAGCGATTGCGCAGGTCGCCAACGCCGCTACTGCGCACAGAAGCGCACATCGTTTTGGTAGTACAGCAGACAGACTGGTATTGACCCACTTAACATTGGGCTCGATAAGCATCATGCAGAAACCATCTCCTTTAGCGCGATAACGATACCACAGCAGAGAATACAACGTGAACATCGACCTTCATTGACGGAACAATCTGGTATTGTGCCTGTCTCACACTGTCCGAGCAACAAACCTGCCCTTCATCGCTTCGCTAAGTCAGCAGTACAAAACGACTAACGAAGTCGAAAATATTCGCTAAAGCCAAATGATTTCGTTATCCTTTCCCTGCTTTCACCAGTAGCAGCTCGACGGTTGTCTCTCTCTACTAAGTAGAGTCCCTGTTGATCGTATGCAACGTGGAAGCTTCTTAGGTACGAAACGCGTAACAGAAATGGCAACGGAACCCTAACCACGGAGCGTGGAATGAAAAAGCTGGTTGCATATTCGTTTTTATTTATTTCTACGCTATCTCTTGCAATCGTCTCTCCTGCTCAGGCCAAAGCACCTGCGATCACAGCTCCGGATCACTTCAATTACCTCCCTCCTGGCAGAGAGGCCTATTTGCACTATGCAGATGAGGTCAGTACCACACTTCGAAGGGATATCCTCGACGTCTGGTTCCCCCGCACGATCGACAACGAACACGGAGGGTTCTACTCGGACTTCACCCGCGACTGGCAGCGCAGCAAAAGCCACGGAAAATTTTCCGTCTTTCAGGGACGCATGACCTGGATCTCCGCCCAAGTCGTCATGCGGCACCCGGAACTGCGAGATCAATACCTGCCCTACGTCAAGCATGGTGTCGACTATCTGCAAAATGTTCTTTGGGATAAACAGTACGGCGGCTTCTATCTGGGACTCGACGACGAGGGCAAGATTTCACCGGAATTCACCGATGGGAAACACCTCTATGGCATGAGTTTTGCCGTCTATGGCCTTGCCGCAGCCTATCAGGCCACACACGATCCCGCGACATTGGCGCTGGCACAGGAGGCCTTTCGCTGGATCGATAAGCATGCGCATGATCCCGTCAATCAAGGTTATTTCGAAGCGCTGCATCGCGATGGAACGCCTTATCAGGCAGAGCCCTATGACCCGATCATTCACAATTCGATGCTGAGCGGCTTCCCTCTCGGCTACAAGTCGATGAACACTCACATCCATCTGCTCGAGTCCTTCACGCAACTGTACGAGGTCTGGAAAGATGACACACTCAGGCAGCGAGTCGACGAGTTGCTCCATGTCGTTCGCGACAAAGTATCCGTCCAGCCCGGTGTTATGAATCTCTACTTCACCAACGACTGGCGTCCGGTTCCCGACCACGATTCCTACGGCCATGACGTAGAGACCACCTATCTCATGCATGAAGCCGCAGCCGTTCTCGGCAAACCCTCCGACCAGGAAACCGAACGAGTCGGCCGCATGCTTGCAGACCACTCCTACGCTTATGGCTGGGACGAGGATCACGGCGGCCTATACGAATCAGGCCCATTCGATGGAAAGCCCGCCGATCTTGGCAAGGAATGGTGGGTCCAGATGGAGTCCCTCAATACACTTCTTCTTTTGCACGAAAAGTACGGGGCACAGACCGATGTCTATTGGCGTCGCTTCCAGCAGCAGTGGCAATACATTCAGCGATATCAGATCGACGCTCAATATCATGGCATCTACAACATGATCAAACCGGACGGCACGCCAGCCACAACTGCAAAAGGAAGCATATGGAAAGCGGCATACCACGATGGCCGCGCACTTCTAAACGTATCTGAACGCCTGCAGCGCCTTGCCGCAGAATCTGCAGTCAAATGATTGCGCATCATGCACCAACAACGTATTTTTTAGTTCACAACGGCAGCATCATCCCGTATAAGCGGGGAGAAGCTCCATAAAATGAATAAAAAAACCAGAATGATCGATGTTGCAAGACTCGCCAAGGTCGGGACGATGACCGTATCGCGTGTCCTCAACAACTCCGCAAACGTCAGCGAAGCCACCGCAAAAAGGGTTCACGCTGCCATCGCACAACTCGGCTATCGCCCCAACGAGATGGCGCGCGTCCTTCGCGGATTCAAATCGAAATCGATTGGCCTGATCGTTCCTTCTCTCGCCGATTCATTCTTTGCCATCTGCGCCAACAGCATCAATATGGTGGCGCAGGAACACGGCTACTCCATGATCCTTACAGCCAGCAACGACAATGTGGACACGGAACTTTCTGAAGCTCAGTGGATGCTGCAGAAACATGTCGAAGGGCTTCTTGTCTGCCCTGCCAGAACAGGTTCACAGTTCGCCGACCCCATGTTTCAACAGATTCCCATCGTCGCCTTCGACCGTCCCATGCTCATACCCCGTGTCCCGAGCGTCCTTGTCGAAAACTACGCTGGAGCTCGTCGCGGCACCGAGCACCTGATTCAAAAACACAATCATGAACGAATTCATTTCCTTGGCGACTCAAAAAACCTTTACTCCATCCAGACCAGACTAAACGGATACAAGCACGCCCTTTCGAAAGCCGGACTACATCCTCAGGCCACTCTCGAATGTTCTTCCGAAGAGGTGATATTCGAAGAGGTCTCTCGGCTGCTCGACGGAAAGCGACCGCCAACGGCATTCTTCTGTGGCAACAACCTGGTCAGCCGTGGACTCATCCGATCCTTACGTAAACTGGGAGTAGAAGCACCCAAAGACGTCGCCATAATCGGCTTCGACGACCTCGAGCTGGCCGACATGCTCGTCCCTTCGCTCACTGTCATTCGACAGCCCGTGGAGCAACTCGGAACGATCGCCGCCGGCGTTCTCTTCGAGCGTTTGAAGACACCCGCAACCAAGTGGCCGAAATCCGGAAATCGCACCACCCTGAAAGTCGAGCTGGTCGTGCGATCCTCCTGCGGTTGCAATCACGCCTGACGCAGAGATTCTCGCGTAATCATCTTGTGAGCGACATAGTTATATGGAGCCACCGTCTGGCCTCGCAACAGCGAAAGTCCCAGATGCATTAGGTTCGGCCCATACGAGCTCGCCTCATGCGAGACCGATCCGATAAGCGGCGACCTCATCTTCTTCATCTCTGCCATCGCCTCTGCAATACAATCCTGCCCCACAATCGCCACATGTCTATCGCGCTTTTTCTCTTTCACTGCATCCACCGCGCCCAGCGCACTTGTATCCGTAGCCGCCGCAATCAAAATATGTTTGTCCTTCGGATGTCGCTCTAGAAAATCCGCGATCAGCTTCTTGCTCTTGTCCCGCATCCCCCGTCCATCAATCCGCACAAACGACTCCACGGGCAGATCCGGAATTCCACTCCGCACTCCCTCAAAGGCCCCCGTAATCCGGCTCTGTACCAACTGCCCCGCCTCTGCCAGGTCCAGCCCGAGCACCCAATCCACTCGACCGTCCCAGTTTGCCGTCGCATACGCTGCCAGCGTCTCTCCTGCTTCAATTCCCACCCGGTAATTGTCCACGCCAAAGTAGGTCGCATGAGGGTGCGGAATATCAATCGCGATAAAAGGAATCTTCGCCGCAGCGATCTTGTCCCCAATCATCGGAGCCACCTCCTGCTCCACCTGGAACTCGATCACCAAGTCGACCTTGCTCCGAATAAACTCCTCAGCATTCTTCAGCGCCGTCGCCGCATCGTAACGATTGTCCAGCACCATCAGGTCAACACCCACCGAAGCCGCCGCATCCATCAGGCTCTCCGTCACCTCTTCGGAGAACGGCATATCTGCGCTCTGTCCGGCAAATCCGAACCGCATCTTCTTCGGCCGTGTCACCTGCCGGTAAAGCCCATCCGACCCCTGTGACAGATACCCGCGATGCACAAACGTCTTCAGCACCCGGTATACCGTCGTCTTCGATATCCGTGTCTGCCGATGAATCGCCTCCAGCGTCATCGGTTGGTTCGCCGCTTGTAACAGCTCGAGAATATCCAGCGCCTTCGACAACACTGGAATCAGATAAAGCCTCTTCGTCGTCTTTCGTCCCGCCATAGGCTCCTTCAGAAAGAACATCCTCTCAGCCGCTCCATTATGCGGCAAAGCGAAGTTGTTTCGTTAATGAAATGTAGAGGTCACACCTTCCATTACGCATAACTCGAAACACTCGCCGTGTTTTTGCTTCCGCGTTCCTGCGTAATCTTCTCTACATATCCACTCTCAGCCAACGCTTGCAACGGCTCAGCCGGCAGCCCTCGTGCAACACGCCACTCCCGCACAATCGGTCTCACATCCTGCCAGAACGCCCCGCGGAAACACTCCTCCGCCTCCACCAACTTGCAAGCATCCTGCAACTCCGCCAACGTCTCCTGATCGATCAATGCCGCCTTCGCATACAGCTCTTGCGCCATCATCGCCGTTTGCACCATCGCCTCCATCTTGCCCTTTAGGTTATGGCTCTGGTCGATCATGAACGCAATATCCGCCCTCTCGCTCTCCTTCGCACTCACAATCTCATGGAAGATGCGAAACATCTGGTAGGGATCGATCGACCCCAGCGTCAGATCGTCATCGGCATACTTGCGATCGTTGAAATGGAACCCACCCAGCACTCCCAGGTGCAGCAGCCACGCCACGATCTGTTCCACGTTCGTCCCCAGAAAATGATGCCCCGTATCCACCAGCACCTTGGCCTTTGGCCCAAGCCTGCGAGCCAGTTCCATCGCCATACCCCAATCTGCAATATCCGTATGGTAGAAAGCGGGCTCAAACGGCTTGTATTCGATCAGCATCCTTTGCTCCGCTCCAAGCGCGGCGTAAGTTGTCCCCAGTACCTCTTCCATCCACGCAATCCGCCGCCGCATACTCTGCGTCCCCGGATAGTTCGATCCATCGGCAAACCACAGCGACAAGTCCCTCGCGCCCAGCTCTCGTCCTATCTCCACCGAATCCAGCATATGTGCCAATGCAATCTTCCGAACTTCCTCACTCGGATTCGCAATCGAACCATACTTATACTTCAGGTCCTGAAACAGATTCGGATTAACCGACCCCACCCGCACACCGTACTTCTTCTGCAATCCCTGAATCTCAGGAACATCCTTCATTCCTCCCGGCATATCCCAAAGCAGGTGCAGCGAAATCGTCGGGCTCGCTCCCGTCAGCACATTCACCTGCGAGGCGTCGGAGAACTTCTCCTCAATCGTCGTCGCCGCGCCGGCCTGCACAAACTTTCCAAACCGTGTCCCCGTATTGGCGAACCCCCACGACGGCAGCTCAATCCGAAAGCCGTCCAGAGCTCCCCACACCTTCTCTACATCTTGTCCTGCCATACCTGTGTCGTTCGGGGCCATCACCAAACCTCTCGCCGTTCGTTTTTTACTCAGGAAACATACTCTCTATTGAAACCATCAAAGACTGCACTATCCCCACACAATTTGTCAAAGAAAATCAGCCGCCTACTCCGCCACGATCACATCCAGAAACCGTGGCCCATGCACCCCTTTGATCCGCGTCATTTCAATATCCGCCGTAGCCGAAGGCCCTGAAAAGAACGTAGTTGTCAGCATCGCTGTCGCCGCAAGCCGTTCCATCGCCTCCGCCACTGTCTCCACCACATCCTCCACCAGCACTACGCAAAGGTGATAATCCGGCACCAGCGTCGCCGCCCTTCTGCCCTGCCCTGCTACATTCTGCAGCACCACCGTCCCCGTCTCCGCAATCGCCACGGTCGACCCCGTCATCACCCCATCAAACCCATTCAACTCCGCAGCCGTCATCTCATCATCATCCACAACAAACTCAACCCAAACCGGCAGCCACTCCGCCGCCAATCCAGACGGAACTATCATCCGCCGTTTCCCTCTCGCCTCCAGCATCGAAGCCACCTGCGCCGCCACATGTCCTCGCTTCACTCTGGCCACATGCGCGTCATAGTCGCGCAGCCGGTCCTCCAGCAACTCGATTACCGCCCCACGTTCCAGCGAAGCACTCCGCCGATATCCTCGCGCCACCGCCTCCCACTCACGACGAGCAGCATCACCATCCGAAGCGCCACCCTTCGCCGCTCGAATTCGCCGTAACACCTCATCCCGAGCCGAAGAGCTCATAACATCAGTTCCCATCGCCGCCACCCCTCTTCTCCCACCACTCTCGAAATGTCTCCTTCGGCATCTCTCGCAAATCTCGCGCCTGCGTCCATCCGCCCAGCATCCCCGGCAGCCATCCAATCCACCCCACGCCCTGCTCATCCTTTCGCACCAACGGAGCCTCCGCCATCCTCCCCAACCGCTGTGCCGCTCTGAACCTTCGCTCGCTCCTGAAGATCATCCCCATCGCCTTCATCGCTACAGCCTCAACATTCAGCGCACCATTCTGCTTCACAACCTTGTTCCGTAGATGAATCAGCACCTCCGGAATATTGATCTTCACCGGACAAACCTCGTAGCAAGCCCCACACAGCGACGAAGCATACGGCAGCGATTGCGCATGATGCATCTCCTGCAACTGCGGCGTCAGAATCGCTCCAATCGGCCCCGCATACACACTCCCATACGCATGACCACCCGTCTGCCGATATACCGGGCAAGCATTCTGACAAGCCGCGCACCGGATACAATTCAGCGTCTGCCTTCCCTCCGCATCCGCCAGCACCTCCGTCCGAGCATTGTCCATCAACACCACATGAAACGTCCGCGGCCCATCCCTCTCGCTCACCCCAGTCCATATCGAGTTGTAAGGATTCATCCTCTCCCCGGTAGCCGATCGCGGCAGCAATTGCAGCATCACTTCGAGGTCCTGAAACCGCGGCAAAACCTTATCAATTCCCGCAATTGTAATCAGTGTCTCCGGCAGCGTCAGGCACATGCGCCCATTGCCCTCACTCTCCACAATGCAGACCCCGCCCGTCTCCGCAATCAAAAAGTTCGCCCCACTCACCCCCGTCTTCACCCGCAGAAACTTCTCCCGCAGAAACGTCCGTGCCGCATCCGCCAGATCCTCCGGCCGATCTCCAATCTCCGGCAGGTTCATCTCCCGCCGAAAAATCTCCCGAATCTCATGCCGATTCTTATGCAGCGCCGGAACCACGATATGCGAAGGCCGGTCATGCCCAAGCTGAATAATCAGCTCCGCCAGATCCGTCTCGTACGCCCGAATCCCAGCCGCCTCCAAAGCCTGATTGAGCTGAATCTCCTCAGTCGTCATCGACTTAATCTTGATGACCTCATCCACTCCACTCGCCTTCACCAGCGCCGTCACAATCTGTCGCGCCTCCGCCGCATCCCGAGCCCAATGCACCACTCCACCAGCCCGCGTGCAATTCCTCTCAAACTCCTCCAGATAAAAATCCAGATGTATCATCGTATGCTGACGAATCTGCTTGCCCGCTTCGCGCAACTCCTGCCAGTCAGGCATCTCCCCTACCACCCGCGCCCGCTTAGCCTGAATCACCTCCGTCGCATGCCGAACATTCTTCCTCAACTGCGCATCTTTCATCGCCGCCCGCGCCGCAATCGGAAACGCGGGTGCCGTCTTCGGATCGAGTGCTACGCTCACAACCCCACCCCTTCATCTCCCGCCAGAATCTCCGCCAGATGCACCGTCTTCACCCCCGTCCGCTGCCGGTGCAAAGCCCCCTGAATATGCATCAAACAGCTGTTATCGCAAGCCGTACAAGCCTCCGCACCTGTCTTCAAAATCGCCGCAGTCTTCTCCTCCAACATCGCACCCGACACATCCGCATTCTTCACGGCAAATGTCCCACCAAACCCGCAGCACTGCTCCAGCCCTTCAATCTCTACCAACTCGATCCCGCGCACCGCCTTCAACAACCGCTGAGGTCCATCCCCCAATCCAAGATTCCGCAACCCATGGCAACTCGCGTGATACGTCACCCGATGCGGATAATAAGCCCCCACATCCTCCAGCCCCAGCCGCTTCGTCAAAAACTCCGAGAACTCATACACCCTCGGCAGCAGCGCATCGACCTCCGCAATCAGCCTCTCATCCCCAAGCGACAAAGCCATCTTCGGATAGTGATCCCGCATCATCGCCACGCACGAAGACGAAGGCACCACTACAACCTCGGCCTCACGAAACTGCTCGACAAACCGTCGCAGCAAAGGCATCGCCTCCGCCTGATATCCCGTATTCCAGTGCATCTGCCCGCAACACGTCTGCCCTGCAGGAAACACCACCGTTTGCCCCAACCGCTCCAGCACACGCACCACGGCCTTACCCGTCTCAGGAAAAAGCGTGTCGTTATAGCAAGCAATAAACAGTGAAACTCGCAGAGCATCCTCCTGCAAACTCAATCCCATTCCTCAACGCAACTCCACTCAGGTACGATAGCTCGCACTGAAGAATCATTATCACCGAACGCAGTGAGGCCACGTGGGACCAAATCCGTTTCTCGGCGTTATCTACCACTGGATCGGCGGTTTCGCCTCCGCCACCAACTTCATCCCCTTCCGTGGCATCCGGCGCTGGTCGTGGGAGATCTATTGGATCATCCAGGGCTTCGCCGCATGGATCGTCGCCCCACTCGTCCTCGCCTTCATCTTCGTTCCCAACCTCGTCAGCATTCTTCGCGAAGCCCCTGCCTCCAGCATTCACTACGCCTTTCTCTGGGGAGTCCTCTGGGGCATCGGCGGACTCACCTTCGGTCTCGCCATCCGTTATCTTGGCCTCGCTCTCGGCTACGCCATCGCCCTCGGTCTCTGCACCGCCTTCGGCACTCTCATCCCACCCATCTATGATGGCTCCATCCGAACCATCTTCCACGAGACCTCCGGCCAGGTCATCCTCGCCGGTGTCGCCATCTGTCTCATCGCCGTAGCCGTCAACGGAGCCGCTGGCCTCTCCAAAGAACGCGAGATCACCGACGAAGAAAAAGCCGAAGCCGGCGAGTCTGATTTCTCCTTCGCCAAAGGCATCGCTGTAGCTATCTTCGCCGGCATCATGAGCTCATGCTTCGCCTTTGGTCTCAAATCGGGTGCACCCATAGGAGCCATCGCCAAACGCGAACTCCTCGCCCACCATCGCCTCGACCTCTGGCAGAACCTTCCCATCCTCATCATCGTCCTCTGGGGAGGCTTCCTCACCAACTTCATCTGGTCAGCAATCCTGATTCTCAAAAACGGCTCTATCCGCCAGTTCGCAGGCCAACCCGGCAGCAACCCCATGCGCGCCACCCACGCCTCCGGCCATACCCTCGTCGACTTCGATCCACTCGACGCCTCCACCCATGGCCATTTGCAACCAGCCCGTCTCTCCCAACGCACCCTCACCTCCAACTACATCTTGGCCTCCCTCGCCGGAGTCATCTGGTACTTCCAATTCTTCTTCTACTCGATGGGGCAAACCAAGATGGGCAAGTACGACTTCTCCAGCTGGACCCTCCACATGGCCAGCATTATTCTCTTTGCCACTCTCTGGGGCCTTGCTCTCAAAGAATGGCGCGGAACCGGCCGTCGCACCAAAACCCTTGTAGCCACAGGCCTCTTCCTTCTCATCAGTTCCACCATCGTCGTCGGCTACGGCAACTACCTCAAAGCCAACCAACCCAGTAGCCTCATCTCCACCCACTAAATAGTTCAAGATTGATAGGGTTCAGGAATTGATAGGTTCAAAATAGAGGTGTCATCCTGAGCGAAGCAACTCGCGCATCTGCGAGTTGCGGAGTCGAAGGACCTGCGGTTGTCTTTCTTCTAAAGAAGATGCCGCTCTAACCACGAACGATACGCAACAGAGGCTTCGCCGCCAACCAAACCAGCATCACCACGCACAACACCAGCACCAGCAACCTCAAGTGCGCTGCCATTGAAACCGAAATCCCCGCGCCCGTAACAATCGCCACATAAGCCACCACGCAGGCCGGACACTTCGGCATCAACACCATCAACGTACTCGGCAGCACCCATCCTGTCGCCTTTGCTCCTCGCCTCCCCGCAGAGCGCAAGCGCGGGCCACCAACAGCCCGCGCGCCATCAACAACGTGACAGCACTCATGCGCTCTCACGGTTATTCTCCCGCGCAGCAGGCCGCGTCTTTCACCTGCGCTCCGTCGTACTTATCGTGGTGACGAACCCAAGCCATCGGAAACGACAACCCTTCTTCATTCCTTCCCTTCGGCGCCATGTCCATATAGCTGTAAGTATTCAGTACCATCTCGACACCGCGCTCAAACGCCGAATACGTATGAAAGATCTCGCCACCCTCATCCTTATAGAAAGCACTTACACCCGGCGCCTCTTGGCTCGGAAAAGATTTTTCGGCAAAGTTGTAGAACATCCTGCCCCGTTCCATCTCTTCCTTCGTAAACGACACGTGGTAGTCCCAGTTGAAGTCGTTCGCATTCGACGACACCCACTTGAACCTCCATCCCATCCGCTTCTGGAACGCCTCAATTTGAGGCATCGTAGCCCGCGAAACCACCGCCAGCGAAATATCCCGCGCCGCCAGATGCTCCAGGCTTCCATCCATGCTGTCCGCCATCAGCGAGCAGCTCGGACATCCCTCTGCCCACTCCGGCCCAAACATAAAGTGTTGGATCATCAACTGGCTCTTATCACCAAACAGATCAGCCAGCGTCTCCTTCCCCTTCGGCCCATCGAACACGTAGTTCTTCTCGACCCGCTCCCACGGCAACTCCAATCGCTCCCGGCTTAGCGCATCGTACATCCGTGTAAGCTCCTTCTCTTTCGCTAGTAACGCTTTCCTGGCTGCCAGCCACTCCCCGTTCGATACAACCTTATGACCCACGTTAACCACGCTTGTGCTCATTAATTTTCTCCTCTCGGTTTTTGATCCGTCTGTCCTCTACTACTTCTGCGGCATCGCGTTCTTTGCCTTGATCGCCGTTACCCCATGCACAGGAATGACTACGACGGTGAACGGCGTTCCGGCATCGTCGCTTACACAGGGCGCTGCTCCTCCACATTCGTTGTTACCCAGCATCGCGTTCGTGTAGTAAGGTGCGTAGACCATCATGTGCGGATTCCACGCCCCAACTCCAGGCCCGAGATCCGAGTCGGCCGACCACATATACGCAAACGACACGCCCTCCATCTTCGGCAACTCGCCCGTGCTGTATGCGGTCGATACACTGCTCGCAATCGCCTCCGGATCCTTTCCCTCCATCCCAAGCTTTGTCCGCAGCTCCTGGTACGGCAGAACCGTCCTGCTCGCAACCGGATCAAAGCAGATCGGCGCCCTCAGCTTCGAGTCGTACACAAGCTGCCTGTTCCCCGCAGGCGTAAACGTCGGAGCACTCCAGCCCCGCAAAACAACACAGACAAAACCGTTGTTTCCTTCAACAGCTACCTTGTAGCCCGTCGCCGTCAGCACCTTGACCGTGGCATGCCCCGAAACATTGTCCGGCGCCGCGCTCCTGGCCAATGCAATCTCAGCATCTGGCTCCATCATGTAGTCGTTCAGCGCAGAGTACTTTGAACCCCGCGCCAACACAGGCGCTGCGAAGCTCATAGCAAAAACCACCACAGCCATCGTCGATTTCATCTGCCTTCATCTCCCTGCCAAATGCCGTGCACTACCGGCAACGGCGCCAAGCCTCCGGCCCAATATCGAGATCTCAGCTCTTGCCACTTCGTACTTCTGCACCACGGCGGATCCGCATCATCAGATCCGTCCATCCCTTATTGACATTCACACCATCGCGAAGCTCCTCCGTAATCCATCCCATCGCCCGATGCACAAACCGTACCCGGGTCACCCCGCGCTCCTCGGTCAACCGGTACTGCACATTCGAGGTTGCCGGCAGCGACATAAAAAGCGGCCCACAGATCTCCAGCAGTTTCGGCGGCCTTATCGCCTGCACATTCCCCCAGAAATGCCCCGTATCATTTCCCAAGTCCCGGTACCATCTCCCGCCAGGCCACGCCTCCAACACCATCGGCATCGGCCCCGCACCCTCGTTGTACGGCCCCATCTGCTCAAGAATCGTCTCGAACACAATCTCAATCGGAGCCATGATCTCCTCATCCTTCACAATCTCAAACGTGTGTATTCCCTGTTCCGCAATATTCATCGCCATCAATCCTCCTGTTTTCAAATTTTCGTCAGTCTTTGTCGTTCCTGGAGACCATCCGTTCCAACACTTTCCGCTCTGACCGCGCCTTGATCTCGCTCAGCTGATGCGTCCAGAACCGCTCAAACGTCTTCACCCAGTCATGCACCGGCTTCAGTTCAGCAGCATTCAGCCGATACATCCGGTGCTGACCCCGCTTGATCACCGACACAATCCCGACCTTCCGCAGCACCCCCAGATGCTTCGACACCGCAGGCTGCGCCATCTTCAGCCGCACAACCACCTCGCCCACCGAGTACTCCCCACCATCCGCCAGCGCTGCAATCACCTCTCGCCGCCTGGGCTCTGCAATCGCATTGAATACATCCGCCGTTGTTGCTGCTCGTGCCATGAACAAACTTTATATTCCTATATAAGAATATGTCAAGCCCCCAGCCATAAAATAATTTCGTTCCCTGAACTCCACCTGCTCAGCCCCGGATTTCCTTTTTCTTAAACTTTGCATCTAACCTGTTTCGTTCTCTTTGCCACGACTATCTCAAGAAGCTGGCCCACTTAGCCTCGCAGTCCGTTCATAGAAATAGCGAAGATGCACAAAATATTGATTGTTGTCCTTTTACTCTTATCTTGGAGTCACAGCGTCGCTCAAGACTCCGATTCTGCTGATCAATATCCCAACGCGCCCAGCGCCGAACTTGCCCTGTCGCACCAATCGAACCAGTTGCCCACATTGTCACCCGCCTCTTCCCTGCTTGTTCCTCAGCATCCCCAGGAACCTTCTTTCCTCTCCATCCAGTCCCGCACTCCACCCGGCACGCCGCTGCAGCAGGAGCCTTACCACTGGAAGGGCCTGATCCTTCAGACCTTCGCCTTCAACTCTCTTGAGAACAGCGTCCGCATCATGACCGCCAACCAGAGCGATCGCCACCTCCTCCTTAACAAGCCCTTCTGGTCCGATTACGGGGCATCTCTCGGCCAGTTCAACATGCGCCGTTGGAACGACGGCGACTCCTTCCCCGTTAACTACATCGGCCATCCCATGGAAGGTGCCATCTCCGGGTACATCGAAGTCCAGAACGATCCCCGCGGCCGCGACCTCAAGTTCTCGTCCGACCATCACTATTGGAACAGCCGTTTTCGCGCCTTACTCTGGGCCACCAGCTACTCCACTTTCTCCGAGATCGGTCCCCTCGGCGAAGCCGGCATCTTCAACGAAGGTGGCTTTACCTACCCCATCGGCTGCAAACATCACGACCCCGTCTGCGAGTCCACCGCCAAATACACCAACAACACCGGATGGGTCGATTTCATCATCACACCTGTCGTCGGTACCCTCCTGCTCATCGGCGAAGACGCCATCGACCACTACGTCACCGACCCTCTCGTCGAGCACCATCACCACGCCCTCGGCTACGAGTTTCTCCGCGCGGGCGCCAATCCCAACCGCTCTCTCGCCAACATCCTCCGCGGCCACATGCCTTACTATCGCGACTACGAACATCTCAACGTCTCCGAATCGAAGATCATCGGCCCTTTCGAACACGCCATGGACATCGAGCCCGTGGAGCATGCCGATCTCAACTTTTTCTTCTCCTCCCTCGGTCTCGGCACCAATCATGTCGGTTGCACCAACTGCCGCACCTACACCCGTGGCGCTGGCATCGAACTCGGCATCTCCCTTCGTCGCTACCTCGACTTCATCACCACCGCACGCTATCAGCCAGACGCCAGCCCCGTCTCAACAACTACTGTCGGAGGCTCGCTCTTTGCGACCCACTTCGGCTTGCGCTCCGGCTACTCTGGCCGCTACTTCGCTTTTAAGATATCTATTGCACCCGGCTTCGCCAGTTGGCAGCGCACCCTCTCCACGCCAACCCCTACGAATCCCGACCCGCCACCAACCCGCGAGTTCACCTTCTCTGCCACCGCCACCGTCGCCACCGACGTTCGCTTCACCCGCCATCTCGCCTTCCGCACCTCCGTCGACCAGATGCTCATCCGTTACAAGAGCCCCTATCGTGACCCACCCGGCATCGGCACCCCGCCGCGCCTCTCCTTCCTCTCCCACGACAACTACATCAACTCCACCAACTGGGGAGTCAGGCTAGGCCCCGTCTTCCGCTTTTAGAAAACTGTTATCCCATCCACAAACGTCATCTCAAGCCGGAAGCAGCGCCTTCGCTCCACAAACGTCATCTCGACCGAAGGCGGCGAAGCCGCCGCAGTGGAGAGATCCCTGTATTTCGCCTTTGCCGTTGCCTGTTCTTAAATTCGTCTTACCCGTGAAGTCCGCGGTCAGCCTTTAGTTTTTAAAACAGCTTCTAACATCCCGCAGCCACGTTAACCAAAGAAAGCCTCGGAGCCTCCCAAAACCAGCTACCGCAACGCCGCCAGCCGCAGCGTATCGGCCGCCGTCTCCGGCGTAATATCCCTCTGCGGTCCACCTAGCAATTCAAACCCAACCATAAACTTCCGAATCGTAGCCGACCGAAGCAGTGGCGGATAAAAATGCACGTGGAAATGCCACTCCGGATGCTCGTCCCCATCCGCTGGCCGTGGATGCAGCCCCATCGAGTAAGGAAATGGCGTATCGAAGACCTTGTCATAGGTCTTCGTCACCTGCCGCAACATCGCCGCAAAATCACCCCGCTCCGCATCCGTCATCGACTCCAGATCCGCCACATGCCGCGTCGGCAGAATCATCACCTCAAACGGCCAAACTGCCCAGAAAGGAACCACAGCAACGAAGCTGTCGTTCTTCGCGACCACCCTCTCTCCCAGCGCCATCTCCATCTCGCGGTAAGCGCACAACAGGCAGCATCCATGCTCCTTCAAATATTCCGCCTGCCCAATCTGCTCCGCAACTACCTCATTCGGAATCGACCGGCTCGCCCATATCTGTCCATGCGGATGCGGATTACTCGCCCCCATCATCGCTCCACGGTTCTCAAACACCTGCACATAGCCAATGTCTTCCCGCGCGCCCAGCTCCGCATACTGCTCGGCCCACACATCCACCACTCGCCGAATCTCACCAACCGACATCTTCGCCAGCGTAAGGTCATGCCGAGGCGAGAAGCAGATCACCCGGCAGATCCCGCTCTCCCCCTCCGCCACCAGGATTCCCTTACCCTCTTCATCGCTCGAAAATCGCGGAGCATCCGGTTTCAAAGCCGCATAGTCGTTCTCGAACACATAGGTGTTCTCATACTTGTCCGTCCGCGCCCCGCCCGCCCGCACATTGCCCGGGCACAGATAGCAATCAGGATCGTAGGTCAACGCTGCCGGAGCTGCCGTCTTCTCCGTCTGCCCCTGCCACGGCCTCTGCGTGCGGTTCGGCGAAACCAGTACCCACTCCCGCTTCAGAGGATTGAACCGCCTATGAGGATTCTGCTGCGCCAGCGGGTTCACTCCACACCCACCTTCGCCAGTAACGCCAGGGCCCCGTCCGAAGGCTCGCACACAAAGCATTCTGCAACGATGCCGGTAGCCTCTTCATATTCCTTGCGCACTGCCGCTACAAACGGCTCAGCCATCTCTACGCTGACAACGTTTACCGTGCACCCGCCAAATCCGCCACCGGTAATTCGAGCACCGAAACATCCCGCCTGCTGCATCGCGATCTCAACCAGCGTGTCCACCTCTTCACAACTCGCTGCAAAGTCGTCCCGCATACTCACATGGGCTTCCACCATCAGCCGACCAAAACGCTCCATATCGCTCTGCAGCAGCGCCTCACGCGCTTGCAGTACCCGTGCGTTCTCCGTAATGATGTGCCTGCATCGCGCATAGCTCACCGCCGGCATCTTGTCCCTGCATGCCTCCAGGTCGTCGAGCGTCGCGTCTCGCAGTAGCCCAACTCCCTTCCGTTCCTTTTGCAGCACCGCCTGCCCCGTCTCCACTTCGCCACGACGGTCTCCATATTCTCCCTCGGAGTGCTCATGCTTCACCATCGAGTTGCAGATCACCACCCGTATCTCGCCTGGCAGCGGAAGCAAATCAAACGCCATCGACCGGCAATCCAACATCATCGCGCGATGTTCTACACCACCAGCCACCACAAACTGGTCCATAATTCCCGTCTGCGCGCCCACATATTCGTTCTCCGCACGCCGGCAAACAGTCGCTATCGTCTCCAGCGGCAATTCAGCTCCCGCATGGTCCAGCAGAGCCACCGCCGCAGCCACCTCCACCGAGGCCGAAGAGCTCAATCCCGCTCCCAGCGGCACATCACCCTTCAGGCTCATGTTGAACCCGCCAACCACTATTCCTTCCTGCATCAGGCTCCACAACACTCCAGCCGGATAGTCGCTCCAATGCCCCCCCGGCGACTGTCCCAGCGAAGCAATCTCGAAGGAAGCCTCCTCCTCATAATTCGCCGAATAAAAAACCGCGCGCCCATCCTCCCGCGGACTTACAACTGCAACAGTACGGAACCCAATTGCCATGGGCATCACCAACCCGCCCGTATAGTCTGTGTGTTCACCGATTAGATTTACGCGGGCCGGAGCCGCAAATGCTCGGCCTTCTCGTCCAAACCACCGCTGATGCACACGCAGAACTTCTTCTTCTTCCACCTTCATCTACCCGCACCGCTCGGCTTTAATTTGTAACCAGTTACATCCTACATCCACATTTTTGCTGTCAAGCCCCTCAACCATATAAACCAAACAAAACAGATAGTATATTCATTGCAATTAGTTCCATTCTGTTTGGTATACTTATTACAGATTGTTAAATGAAAAGCCCTCGACTCACCGGTCGAGGCTTTCTATTACATATTACCGTAACCCATTGATCCACAATATTTTGCAGCTAAACCATTTAGATAGAATATTTTGCAGCCGATACTCATCTTCAAATACAACAAAACAAAGGAGATCAAAGCAAAATACCTTACCCCCTGGGGGTACCCCTATTCCTCGCGAAGAACCTCCAAGGGCTTCTGCCCAAGAATGCGATGGCTCGCTGCCCAGCCCGTGGCCACGGTAATTGCTGCCGTCCCCAACAAAGCGACGAGGTTCCAACTCAGATGGAACCTGTAGGTTGCGCTGAGCCGGCTTAGCAACACACTGGCAATCAGGTTGGCGAAACCGATCCCAACCACCCCTGCCACCAGACCCAGCACCGCGAACTCAATCGAAAACACCGTTGCAATCCGTGCCCTGGTGGCCCCCAGCGTCTTCAAGACAACCACCTCCCGGATCCGCCGGTACCGTGTCCCCGCAATACTGCTGGCCAGAATAATCACGCCCGCAAAAATTGAGAACGCCGCAAGAAACTGGATCACGTAAGTGATCTGAATCACGACAGACCGGACCGTCTCCAGCGCCTGCGCGACATTGATCACGGTCACGGTTGGATAGGAGCTGTAAAGAACACGCTGCAACTCCCCAACCCGGCTCGGATCCACATGAACGCCGCCATACCAGACCACCGGCAACCCCGCCAGCACTCTCGGTGGCAACACAAACTCGGCACGCGAGAAAGCATGCTGCCCATCAGCCTTCATCAGTGCCGCCACCGTGGCGACGATCCTGGTGTCCTGCGCAGCGAAGGTAACCCGCGAGCCGACCTTCACACCAAGCCGGTCCGCCTGACGCTCATTGATGGCCACAACCGGGAGCTTCTCATCCGCCGCCCACCACTTGCCCGAAACCACCGTAGTTCCAGGCGGTACCCCCCCGGCCCAGGTCAAATTAATCGACTGCAGCATCCTCTTCGGAAAATTTTTAAGCTTTGCCTGGTTCGCCGGAACGCCGTCCAGTTCGATGATCCGCGAGGAAACTACAGGCAACAGCTCAGGCTCCGCCGTAATGCTCTTCTGAGCCTTCAGCAACGCGCGCATCCCATCAATCTCATCGTTGGTGATGTCGATCAGGAAGACATTAGGAAGATTCGGCGCACTCGATATGTGCAATTCTGTCACAATGGCCTGCTGCACAAGATAGACCGACATGATCTGCATCACGCCCATCCCCAACGCCGCCAGAAGCGTCGCCGAAGGATTCCCCGGACGATAGAGATTCGCCAGACCATGCCGAACCGCCGACGGAAGATGCAGCCGGGTCCGATTGAGGAACCACCGCAGCCCCGCCAGCACAGCAGCCGAAGCCGCCAGCAACACCGCCAGCACCCCAACCAACCCAAGCGAGAACACCTTGCCCACTGTAGCCGAGTCCGACAGCGTAGTAGCAATACCTGCAAGCCCCGCCAGTATCAATGCCGCAGCAGCAATCTGCGCCAGGTTCTTCCGTAGCTTGCGGAAGATCGCGGTAACAAAGGGATCCTCGTTATCCTCTACCGCCCGTCTCAGGATGAGGATAGGCCGTACGTTGCGTATATCCAGCAAAGGAGGAAGCGTAAACAACAGCGTAGTAAGAACACCGACTCCAAGTCCGGTAAGAACAGTGCGCACCTGAATGTGCAGCCCCGTCTCGAAGTTGACGAACTTGGAGAGGAAGTACGGGAAAGCAAGCTGAACACCTACACCGAGAGCCACACCAAGCACACCGCCAAGCAGCCCCAACAACAACGTCTGCAGCAGATAGATCTTGATGATCTGTCCGGAGCGGGCCCCCAGCGACTTCATGATGGCGATCGTATCCAGCCTCTGCTGTAGGTGCGCACGCATCGCCATGGCCACGCCAACTGCACCCAATACCAGCGCAACCAGGCTCATCAGCGAGAGCAAACTCGTCGCCCGATCAAGCCCCTGCGTCAGCGCTGGATTGGTCTCGCGGTAGTCGATCACCTGCGACTCAGGAAGCAGCTTCTCCAGCCGAGCCTTTAGATCGGCAACGGCACTGTCGGAAATAGGGGCTCCACTCGGAGGCTTAGGAACCTTGAAGAGGAACCGCTGCCCAGCATGACTACCAGGTGCAAGCAGCCCGCTCGCCTCAAGCCCTTCTCGCGAGATCAGGACACGAGGCCCAGCAGCGAAGTTCCCTGACAGTCGATCCGGCTCATTGACGACAACGGCTGCAATACGAAAAAGCCGATTACCGATCTTGATCTGATCGCCCATCTGTAAATGCAGGCGAACCAGCAGATCATCCGCAACCGCCACCGAATCCGACGTAAGGACATATTTCAGCGACACCTTTGGTGCCAGTTCCACTGCGCCGTAAAACGGATACATTGCCGGATCGACAGCCTTGAGCGATACCAGAAGCGGGTCCAGCGTCTTGGCGGCAGACGCCATTGAGAGCAGTTCTGTGACAGGGGTAACCTCAATGCCATCTTGCTCGATAGCTTCCAACCCCTTCTGCTGCTCTGGAGTAGGTTGCATGAACATCCGAGCCGAAAGGTCCGCCGCCATAATGCTGCGAGCCCGATTGAGAAGCGTAGCGCGAAACGAGGAGGAGAAACCACGAACTCCCGTCAGTGCCGCCACCCCAATCGCGACCGACAGAATAACGAAGAAGAACTTTCCTCGCGAAGAGTGCATCTCGCGAGCAGCAATCTTGGCGGCGGAGCGGTAGGTCAAAGCAGCCATTGGGTATCTCCTACTGCGCCACAGTTACAGTCTGTTGCGGATCTGCGGCTGGATTAGGGTTCATCTCATCCGAGATGATCAACCCATCGCGCAGCACGATACGCCGATTCGCGTAAGTGGCCAGAACAGGGTCATGCGTCACCAGCACCAGTGTCGTACCTTCTCTCCGATTCAGGTTCAACAGTAGCTCCAATACATGAGCTCCATTCGTCGAGTCCAGGTTGCCTGTAGGCTCATCCGCCAACACAATCGGAGGCCGAAGAATAAAGGCTCGTGCCAAAGCAACACGCTGCTGTTCTCCACCGGAAAGTTGAACAGGGTAGTGGTCTAGCCGATCTTCCAGACCAACGTTTGTCAGCAGCTCTCGTGCTCGGACCACACCGTCGTCCGAGTTCTGCGAGTCAGAGTTCAATTCATGCGGCAGCAGAACGTTTTCCAGTGCAGTCAGTGTAGGGATCAACTGATAACTCTGAAAGACAAATCCAATCGTCTTTCCTCGAACCTGGGCCAGCTTATCCTCGGGAAGATACGAGATCGCAGTTCCATTGAGTCGCACATTGCCAGCGCTGGGAGTATCAAGCCCCGCAAGTAGCCCGAGCAGCGTCGACTTTCCCGAACCGGACGAGCCCATAATGGCAGCGAACTGCCCTTTGGGCACCGTAAAGTCGAGTCCTTTCAGGATATCGACCGTGCGCGTCCCATTACGGATCGATTTGCGAAGCCCTTCGACGGCAATCATGGAAGATGTGCTAGTTGGTGCTTCATTCACCTGCGGGCCCTCACTCGGCTGCTTCTTGATTGGAGTTTGATAGATTCGTAAAGATGCGGCAATTTGGAGTTGTTCTTATAGTAGCGGCTACAGTCCTAAACCTGAACGGGTGTAAGGCCGACCGTGCCTCCAAGGAATCTTCGACCATCGATTCACGAACAAATACTCTCCCTAAAACGGATGCAACAGCTACCCCGCAGATATCAACAGTCGATACTCCGAGTAACCCTCAAGATAAGCGGCCTATTGTGGTCTGTTTCGGAGACAGTCTTACTGCGGGTTATGGCACTGAGGCAGGACAGACTTATCCAGACTATCTACAGGCAGACCTTGACACGCGCGGCTATACATATCGCGTTGTAAATGCCGGAATCAGTGGAAATACAACTAAGGATGGTGTCGAGCGAGTGAACAGCATTGTAGCCATGAAGCCGGCCGTCGTTGTTGTAGAGTTTGGCGGCAATGATGGCCTTCGAGGACTACGCATCGAAGATACTCGCGCCAATCTCGATAAGATACTGGAGATACTCAAAGCCAGTGGAACCAAGATAGTTCTGGCGGGAATTACCCTCCCTCCGGACTACGGCCCGGATTACATCAAGCAGTTCAATGCAACCTATGCTTTGCTGGCACAGAAGTATCGCGTCCCGATGCTTCCTTTTCTGTTGAAGGATGTCTTTGGTGTTGAGGGAATGATGCAGCCCGATCGTACTCACGCCACAGCCAACGGCAACAAAATAGTGGCTCATAATGTATTGCCGCTCGTAACTCCTCTCCTTACAAAGTGATGGAGCTGCTATTGGCATTGAAACGCGAGAACACACTCGCCGCCCACACAAGGATCACCGGGTAAAGTTCGAGAGTGTAACGTGGCTCCGAATTATCGACAGTTAGCAGCAAAATGCACCGCAAACCCACAAAACTTATCATCGACCAGGCTAGTAAAGGGTTTGCATCCCAGCCCTTCCATCGCCAACGCAACAGTCCGATACCTGCCAGCACAAAATAGGCAAGATTGAGAACGGCATAAGCAATAGCAAAGGCCGTTTGTTTCGGGTGTTCATGCCACTTCCACCACTCCAGCTCTATGGGAAACATCTCTGTTCGTGGACGAAAGGCCATATTCAGGAGACGGGCTATCGGCAAAGCTACGTAATAGCGAAGTGGATCGGAGTAAATGCGTTCCTTGGCAAGGGAGTTGAAGCGATCATCCAGGCTGGGCGTTGCGTTATCAGTCTCGTTGTACTCGTGTAAAAGGACATCGGTACGAGTGTATTGATCGTCCGAGTCAAAGGCGCGTGAGGGTAGATCGCTAATCTCCACTGAGGCGCCGTTGTAGTTCCAATACACATCTTCGGTCGAAGCAAAGTCGATAGCCCAAGTTCGAAACCAACGTTGAAAACCTAGCGGTACCGTCTCTCCGGGATCGGTTGCGTAGCGAGGTGCGAGCGGCTGAACTACATGGAAAGTATGCCAATTGCGCAGTGTCCAAGGCGCTAGCGGCAACATGACACACATAGCGACAAGGGCAACGGGGCTAAGCGATCGAAGAGATGACGATCTCCACGGTGCTTGATGGTCAGGTGATCGCAGAATTGCCCAAAGCATCATTGGGACCACAGCTGCGGCTAACAAACCTTGCTCCGGCCTCAGCAGGAGAGCGTAAGCCATTGCCGCAGAGATTACCCATAGCCAAACGTTGATGCCTAACCCTGCTGCCTGCCAACGCTCAAGGCTATAGAAGGTAAGCGCGATACAGGCGAGGCTAAGCGTCTCGGTAAGTGGTGCAGAGACATAGCTCGCCATGAAGGGACATAGTGCAGCAAGCCAAAGAGCCGCTAATGCCGCTCGGCGGCCAAATAGCCGGCCTGCAAGAGCAGCCACCAGTAGACAAGTCAACAGATCAATGCCAGCCTGGACATACATCACAGCGGAGTAATGCTCGATACCGAAGAGACGGAAGTTAAGCGCAAGGAAAAGAGGATACCCGGGCAGACGGATTAGAGTAGGAACAGGTCCGGCCGCGGACTGAGAGAAGCCGTAAACACCGTGTTCCAGCCAATTTTTGGCAATGTCGCCATAGATCAGTGTGTCACCTGCAATCCGCGCCACATGAGAGATGAACCAGAGGCGCAGGGCAAGCCCAAGCGCCAGTGCCGCTGCCGCGGACAGTTCCATCTGCCGTCGTCTGGTGGACATGTAACTGCATCATACTGCGAGCAATGCCATTCCTCTCCCGCCCGCGTTGACTCCCGTGAGTCTGCTATATACCATGGAATAAGTCGCACCTTGCGCACGGTCGCTAGTTTTTGATGAACAGACAAATTTTCTACGACCCGCAACGCAAGCGTTGGAAGCGACTGCGCCGAATCTTAGATATCCTGGCCCTCTTCGGACTGGTGCTGATCGCCATATTCCTTGTCGGCCTGCTTCGCATGAAGCCCCTTCCGGAACTTCTGTTGGAGACCCAGAAGCGCAATTTCCGCGCGTTGGCGAATCAACCGGCGACACTCAAGCCAGGACAGAAGCTGCATCGGTCGGCACATCGCAAGACCGACTTGAATCCCTCCGACGTTCCGCTGAACTCCGGCGAAGGACTGCGAGCAGCATACTACGTCGACTGGGATGCAGCCAGCTACTCCTCGCTCAAGCAGCACATCAAGCAAATTGACCTGCTTTTTCCTGAGTGGCTGCACGTCGTTACGCCTGATGGCAGCCTGACCTCGTATACGACCGACAGCCGCCCCTTCGCGGTTATTGATAAGGCAGGAGTGCATGGCGTTGACATCGCCGACAAGGTGGCTCGCACCATTGCCGTGAACCATGTCGATACGGAAATCTTTCCACTCGTCAATAACGTTTCTGATCCGGTCTCGGGTTCGTTTATGCCGCAGGTTGGAGAATTTCTTTCGAGCGAAAGCGCTCGGGGCAATTTTGTAAAACAGATCGACACGTTTCTGGCGGCTAATCCCTCCTATCGCGGGATTTCGTTGGACTTCGAGGAGATTCCTACAGCCGCGCAGCCTGGTTACAAAGCTCTGATCGCAGCACTTTACAACGATTTCCATCCGCGTAATCTGCGCCTATACGTAAACACACCCGTTGGCGATGACGATTACGACCTACAGTACATTGCGGACCACTCCGATGGTCTGCTCCTCATGAACTATGACGAACACCAGACCGAAAGTGGCCCGGGGCCCATCGCGTCACAGGACTGGTTCATTGACAATCTGAAAAATGTTCTCAAGGTCGTCCCAAAAGAAAAAATTATTTGCTCGATAGGCAGCTATGGCTATGACTGGACCACGGCTTTGCCGGCACCTACCAAAAAAGGCCATAAACGGCCCGCAGCTGAAAAGATACTAAACACGCAAAACCTATCGACTCAGGATGCCTGGCAGGCAGCGGCTGACTCTGAATCTCAGATAGATCTGGACGACGACTCTCTAAACGTGCACTTCGCCTACGACGACGAAGACGCTCATGTTCGACACCAGGTGTGGTTTCTTGATGCCGTCACTGTGCTGAATGAGATGAGAGCAGCCCGTGCACTAGGCATTCAGACTTACGCGTTATGGCGGCTAGGCTCCGAAGACAACTCCATGTGGAAGATTTGGGACTCGCCTATGCGGTCCGACCCCGTGAAGGAACTAGCCAAAGTTGAGCCGGGATACGACGTTGACACCGAAGGCGAGGGCGATATTTTGCGTGTGACGCGCAAGCCCCAGTCAGGCGAGCGTGTCGTCACCATGGATGACGACGATTCTGTTCCTGTTGACTATCGTATGGTCACGCAGGAGTCGATGAGCTCCTATCCCCTCTCCTACACCGTTACCCAGTATGGATATCATCCGAAACAGGTAGCTCTGAGTTTTGATGACGGACCAGATCCAGAGTGGACACCACGTATTCTCGACATCCTCAAGCGCTACGGGGTACGCGGCACCTTCTTCATGATCGGGGAAACTGCTCAAAATAATGTCGGATTGATGCAGAGGGTGTATCGCGAAGGACATGAGATTGGAAATCACACGTTCACTCATCCAGATATCAGCGAAGTGTCGGTCACTCAGGTTGATCTGCAGCTGAATCTTACCGAGCGGTTATTTGCCTCTAAACTCGGCGTGCAGCCGCTCTACTTCAGGCCACCTTATTCGATCGATCAGGAACCAGACACCAATGATCAAGCTGCACCCGTGGACCATGTCCAGGGTCTAGGCTATGTGATCATTGGCAACAAGATCGACACGAACGATTGGGATGAGCACCCGCGTAAATCTCCCAAGGAGATTACCGATAGCGTCTTCAAACAGATATCGGACATGGAGACGCATCCATGGAATAAAGGCTCCGTTATTCTTCTGCACGATGGCGGTGGCGACCGTTCCGCCACTATTGCCGCGCTTCCGGTGTTGATTGAAGCTCTACGCGCGCGGGGATACCAAATCGTTCCGGTCTCGCAACTGGTAGGCAAGACACGAGACCAGGTAATGCCCCCCCTGACGCCTCAGCAACGGTGGCAGGCCCGCGCAGACTCACTCGCATTCTTCTTCATCAGCTTCTTTAATCACTTCGTAGTGGGCGTCTTCTTCATTGGCGACGTCCTGATGAGCGGACGTCTCATCATCATCGGAATCTGCGCTATCATCGACCGCTTGCGCAAGAGGAAAAACTACGCGACACCGGAATACGCACCTCGCGTCGCGGTTCTGATTCCTGCGTATAACGAAGAAAAAGTTATCGTTCGGACGATTCGATCCGTAATGATGTCAACCTACAAAAACATCCGCATCATCGTTATCGATGACGGCTCCACAGATAGAACTTACGATGCTGCCCGCGAAGCGTACCCATCAGATATTGCCTCCGGCAGGCTGACTGTGCTGACCAAACCCAATGCGGGCAAAGCAGAAGCATTGAACTTCGCTCTCGATCATTTCGATGAGGAGATTTATGTCGGCATAGATGCCGATACTGTCATTGCCCATGACGCAATTGCACGACTGGTTCCCCACTTCGCAAATCCAAAAATCGGCGCAGTCGCAGGCAATGCCAAGGTCGGCAACCGGGTCAACCTGTGGACTCGCTGGCAGGCTCTCGAATACATCACGAGCCAGAACTTCGAGCGACGCGCTCTCGACCTCTTCGATGTTGTGGTCGTAGTTCCAGGTGCAATTGGCGCGTGGCGCACAGCATCTGTAAGAACGGGTCATGGCTACCACCCCAATACTGTGGCCGAGGACGCAGATTTGACCATGAACTTGCTGGAGCAGGGCTATTTTGTCATCTATGAAGATCAGGCATTGGCGTTTACCGAAGCTCCCGTAACCGCTAATGGTTTGATGCGTCAGCGCTTTCGCTGGTCTTTCGGCATCCTGCAGGCGATTTTCAAACATCGGGGCGCATTCTCGAAACACCGGGCCATGGGCCTGTTCGCGCTGCCCAACATCTTGATCTTCCAGATACTCCTGCCACTGGTTTCGCCACTCATCGATTTGTTTTTCTTCGCTGGGGTTACAGGCTACTTCATCGACAAACACTTTCATCCAGAGACTGCTTCGGCAGACAGCCTACATAAACTGCTTAGCTTCTTCCTCGCATTCCTACTTATCGACTTCGCCGCCTCCGCGCTTGCCTTCACACTGGAACGGAAGCATCCTGCGAGCAAAGGCGACGCCTGGCTGCTGGTCCATATCTGGATTCAGCGCTTTACCTATAGACAGCTTTTCTCCATCGTTCTGCTCAAAACCGTGAAGCGGGCAATAGACGGTAAACCTTTCAACTGGGATAAGCTGGACCGCACAGCCAAGATGTCAGCGGCCACTGAAAAGCTCACAGTAGACGGCTAGTTGTACGACAAGAATCTTCTGTCCTTTCTCGCCACATCGAATGGATAGGCAAGTAGATTAACCAATCACAAGCAGCGACGAGAATCATCGGCTCGCGCTAGAATCGACGCGTTATGGCTATTGCAAATTCCATTCCTACTGTTCCCGTACGCACTGCACAGACCCCCTTTACGAACGAGGAGTTCATCGACTTTGCAGCCGCAGACAATAAGCGGGCCATGTTGACTGCGCTCAGCGAAGTAGAGTGCAATCTCGGACGAGAATACGATCTCGTGATCGGGGGTAGGCGGCTTCAGACAGCCGATAAAATAATCTCGATTAATCCAGCCCGACCCTCCCAAATCATCGGCATCCATCAGAAAGCAGAAACTGAGCACGCCGAGGAGGCAATGCAGGCTGCACAAGAGGCTTTCCATACATGGAGTCGCACCCCTGTCGCAGAACGCGTTGATTTATTGTTTCGCGCTGCCGATCTGATTCGCGAACGCAAGTTCGAGTTCTGCGCCTGGCTCACCTATGAGGTGGGTAAAAACTGGGCCGAAGCTGATGCTGACGTAGGCGAAACCATCGATTTTCTCGAATTCTATGGCCGCGAAGCGTTACGCCTAGATAAAGCAACTACACCCATCCAATTTTCTGGCGAGCGCAATCAATTTCGATACATCCCGCTTGGGGTAGGCGCAGTTATACCACCGTGGAACTTTCCTTTTGCCATTATGGCTGGAATGACCGCCGCTTCTATTGTGTGCGGAAACACTGTAATTCTGAAACCATCGGTTGATGCTCCCACAATCGCAGCCAAATTCATGAGCCTGCTCGAGGAGGTGGGTTTGCCGGACGGTGTAGTGAACCTCTGCGTAGGAGAGGGCCCTGGTTTTGGCAGCGCAATTGTGGCGCACCCGCAAACACGTTTCATTGCATTTACAGGCTCCAAAGCCGTCGGTCTGGAGATTCATGAGAGCGCAGCGAAAACACGCCCGGGTCAGATCTTCATCAAGCGCACCATCCTTGAGATGGGTGGAAAAGATTCCATCATCGTCGATAGCGATTGCGATCTTGATGCAGCGATTGAGGGCGTCGTTGCAAGCGCATTTGGCTTCAATGGGCAAAAGTGCTCGGCATGTTCCAGGGCAATCGTCGACGCCAGTATTTATGACGTCTTTTGTGACCGACTGCAGGCTCGGGTGGGAAAGATCGCAACTGGTGATCCGGCGCAAAACTTCTATACCGGTCCAGTAATCAGCGAACGATCCTATCGCAAGGTACTTGGGTACATCGAGAAAGGAAAGCAAGAAGGTACTGTGCTCAATGGTGGCCATGCGATTGAGACGCTGGATGGTGGCTATTACATCGCACCAACTGTCATTGCCGACGTTGCACCCACAGCACGCATCGCACTCGAAGAGATTTTCGGACCTGTACTCGCAGTCATCAAATCCAATAACTTCGACGAGGCTCTTGCGATCGCCAACAACACCGAGTACGGGCTCACAGGAGCCATTTACTCCAGTTCCCCGGAGAAGCTTGACCGCGCACGAACAGAATTCCACGTCGGCAATCTTTACCTGAACCGCAAATGCACCGGTGCAATGGTCGGAGCTCATCCATTCGGCGGCTTTAATATGAGCGGAACTGATTCGAAAGCAGGCGGACCCGACTATTTGTTGCTCTTTACCCAAGCTAAGAGCATTGCGGAGAAGATTAGCCACCTAAACCGTGCTGCTGAGAAGCAGTCCACTCTTATGGGAATGTAAATCAATACAACTGGACACGCTCGAGCGGTGTTCAGTTTTCTACGCCGTCTTCATTTGGATCAAATTGCCAGCTTTGGCTGCCGCCTCTGCCAGCACACGATGATGAATGGTGAACAATGCTAGTTCAAGCCGGTCAGAGACCCCCGTCTTGTCATAAATACTCCGGAGATAGTTCTTGATCACCTGCTCCTTTGTGGCTAGCTGGATGGCAATCTCCTTGTTCTTGTAGCCTTGAACAATCAGGGCGACGATCTGCATTTCTTTCGGTGTCAGGCGGTCTCGAACATTTGCGCCCACGCTATCGGCAGTCTGCATCATGGTCACGTTCGCTCGCTGAACCCAGCGCTGTCCGCGAGCAACCCGACGTACACAATCGAGTAGATCCGGCCCGCCCACATTCCGACAAACGATGCCATCCAGCAACGAAGCAATCTCCTCCGCCACGTGCTCAGAATTCTCTGCAACCAGAATGACATGGCTTCCAAACGCTCGAGTTCGACTAATCAGGACCGGCAAATCGTGGCAGAGACTGGAAGAAAGGAGAATGATCGAACCCCGAAAGCCATCAATTGCAGTCGATAGTTTCGCCATATCTTCACATTGAGCAACAATGCGCATATCGTCTTCCAGCGCAAGAACACGTGCGGCTCCGGCTCTGAAGATTGCCTGGTTATCAGCAAGAATGAGTCGATTCATAGATGTCTTGTCTCCTACCGCGAGATCTGTCGTTCTATCACTCTTCTCATCGGCGGATGGATATGGGCCGTCAGCTATGTCTGCAATTCGGACAATTCGACTCAAATGATCTCTCCTGGTAGAGCCTTAGTAATCAATACGATATGTTTTGTGAACCTTTAGACCCTCAGGCACAATCGAATCTACAGGAATGTGCCTAAATGGCGTTCGCGAAGTATAACTAGGGTATGCCGAAGCCTATTCTGCTTGCAATCGACGACGATATCAGCGTGCTGGAAGCTGTAGTTCAGGATCTGCGCCGTAACTACGGCCAGGACTACCGCATTGTACGTGCCGCCTCTGGTGCAGCTGCACTCGACATCTGCCACCAGTTGAAGGAACGCAACGATATTGTTGCCCTTTTCCTCTCCGATCAACGTATGCCTGGAATGACTGGCGTGGACTTTCTCCAGCAGGCACTAACAATTTATCCTGACGCCAAGCGCGTCCTATTGACGGCTTATGCCGATACAGAAGCTGCAATCCGTGCCATTAATTCCGCAAAGATTCACTACTACCTCAACAAGCCATGGGATCCGCCTGAGGAAAAACTCTATCCCGTCCTGGACGATTTGCTTGAGGCTTGGAAGCAGGGCTACCGGCCTCCATTTGAGGGAATTCGGGTCGTAGGCGTCCGGTGGTCGGCATTGGACCACGAAGTAAGAGAATTTCTTTCCCGCAACCGGATTCCCTATCAGTGGTTGAACGCCGAAGAAAATCCGGAGGCTCGAGCCTTGCTGAAGGATAAAGGCCTCGACAACGCAAAGCTGCCGGTGGTGATGTTCGGTGACGGTACAGCGCTGGTACAACCTAGTTCGATCGATCTCGCTGGAAAAGTAGGTCTTTCAACCCAGGCTCAGCAAAAGTTCTACGACGTTGTGGTGGTGGGTGCCGGACCCGCTGGCTTGGCTGCAGGCGTGTATGGTGCCTCTGAAGGTTTGCGAACGTTGATCGTGGAGCCGAACGCTCCGGGCGGTCAGGCTGGCTCGAGTTCAAAGATTGAAAACTACCTCGGCTTCCCTTCAGGCCTCAGCGGCGAAGAATTGGCTAAGCGGGCTTATCTGCAGGCCAGCAGACTCGGCGCGGAATTCCTCATGCAGCAAGTCACCTCTCTTCGGTCAGAGAATCAATATTTGATCGCGGAGATGAAAGATGGCAGCGAGATCACCTGCCACGTCTGCCTCATTGCCACTGGAGTCTCTTACTGCAAGCTCGACGTTCCTGGAGCCGATCGACTGAGTGGAGCGGGTGTCTACTATGGTGCTGCGCTTACCGAAGCCATCTCCTGCGCAGGAGAGACTGTATACATCGTCGGCGGCGCTAATTCGGCAGGTCAAGCTGCTATGCACTTCTCTCGATACGCCGCGAAGGTCCATATGCTCGTGCGTGGCGATTCGTTGCAAAAAAGCATGTCGAAGTACCTGATCGATCAGATTGAATCGACTCCAAACATCGTCGTGGAGACTTGTACCGAGATTCTCGCGCTAGCGGGAGATGGTCATCTCGAGAGCGCGACTCTCCTGACTCCACAAGGCGAAGAAACACGTCCGACAAGTTCGCTGTTCATCTTTATCGGTGCAGCTCCAAAAACAGATTGGCTGCCCAAACAGATCGCCTGCGACAGTAAAGGGTTTGTCCTTGCGGGACCAGATCTGAAGGCGAAGGCACCAGGATCCTGGAATCTCGACCGCGAACCTTATCTGCTTGAAACCAGTGCTCCCGGCGTGTTCGTCGCGGGAGACGTTCGCTATAACTCAGTAAAACGGTGCGCCTCCGCCGTCGGCGAAGGTTCCATAGCAATCCAATTTGTGCATCAGTACCTAGCGACACTTTGAAAGGTAGATACCCAGAACAGTGATGAGCCAACAATCACAGGATGTCCAGACCAAGAGCACCGAGCCTATGAACGAGACTCTCTTTGCACAGTTGCGCACGGTTCCAATTTTGTCGTCGCTGAAGGATGAAGAGATTCTCTGTCTGGGCGGAGTGCAGGATATCCATCTCGAATTGGGTGATATCCTCGCTCGTCAGGGAGATGTGGCTCATTTTTTCTGGATCCTGCTGAAAGGTGAACTCAGGCTTTTCCAGACTCTTGCCGATAACCATGAAGTAACGCTCGCTACGATCCCTAGCGGAAATGCCTTCGGCGAACTACCTCTCTTGTCTAATATTCCCAACATGGCAAACCTCCAGGCAAGCGGACCATGCCATCTTGTTCAGTTCGATGAGGAGCAGTTCTGGCACCTGATGACAAGCTGCCCAGACGTTCGCAAAGCCATCCTGGGAAACATGGCGTTGCGGTTCCAAAAATTACAAAGCATCACCATCCAACAGGAGAAAATGGCCTCGCTTGGCACTTTAGCAGCAGGGCTGATGCATGAACTGAATAACCCCGGCGCAGCCGCGCGCCGCGCTGCATCACAGCTCAGAGAAAACTTGCTCCGGATGCACGAGCTCACCGCCAAATTTACTCGTACAACGCTAACCGAAGAACAGAAGCAGTGCATGTTTGATCTTCAGGAACACGCCCTTGCTATCAAGCAGCCCATCATGATGAACTCGCTCGAACAGAGTGATGCTGAAGAAAAGCTCGCCGAGTGGATGGAAGCAGCAAACATCGACAATGCCTGGAAGATGGCTCCCACTCTTGTATCGGTCGGCCTCAACGCGCATGAACTCGAATGCGCCCGCAGTCAGTTCCCGGGACCAAGCTTCTCGGATGCTCTTAATTGGCTTGATGCTCTCGTCTCCAGCATGCAGTTAGTCGGCACTGTCGAAGAGAGTATCGGACGCGTCTCCGATCTCGTCCACGCGGTCAAATCCTATGCTTACGAAGGTAAGGGACAGCGCCAGACCGTCGACATCAACAACAGCATTCACGCAACCCTTGTCATCCTTGCTCATAAACTGCGTGAAAAAGAGATAGTCATCGAAAAGGATTTTGCGCCTGATCTTCCTCTTCTCCATTCCGATTGCTCGGGGCTCAATCAGATATGGACCAACCTGCTCGACAACGCCATAGACGCCGTTCCCCAGCACGGTCGTATTGCAGTCAGCACATGGGCAGAGAAAACGATCTCCGGTCAGGATCAGTCGCGAACGAGTTTATGCGTTCGCATCAGCGATAACGGCAGCGGCATTCCTCTCGATATTCAGACACATATCTTCGATCCCTTCTACACCACTAAACCTGTCGGCGTCGGCACAGGACTTGGACTTGGAATCGTCCATCGCATTGTCGAGCAGTATGGCGGAGCTATTCACTTCACATCGCAGCCCGGCAGCACCGACTTCGTCGTCCACCTGCCCGCCGAAACAACGAAATAGTTTGATCGCTCTTCGGCTCGCAGAGTCATTCCAGATCCTGTCTCGCGATATTTCATCATCCCTTGCATCGTATGATGATGCAATGAGCAGTCATCCGCTTACACCCTTCCATATTGCCTTTCCCGTCGATGATCTTGAGGCCGCTCGCACCTTTTACGGTACTGTGCTCGGTTGTCCCGAAGGCCGCAGCTCCACTCAATGGATCGACTTCGATCTCTTCGGCCATCAGATCGTTGCGCATCTGAAGCCGGCTTCCAGGCCTGCAGCTCACCACAATCCTGTCGATGGCCATGACGTTCCGGTTCCACATTTCGGCGTTGTGCTTCCAATGGAAACCTGGGAGGCATTCGCCTCTCGTCTACGCAGCGCAGGTATTTCCTTCATCATTGAGCCTTATATCCGTTTCAAAGGAGAAGTCGGGGAACAGGCCACGATGTTCTTTCTCGATCCTGCTGGCAATGCTCTAGAGTTCAAGGCATTTGCCGACCTCGGACAGCTATTCGCTAAGTAGCTTTCGTTCGATAATAAGATTTCCCTTTCACTATAGCGTTTTAGTTCGTTTAGACTTTCAAGCGATCTAGAACAATGCTTATGCAGGTACAGGCCAGCAGAGCCGGTACTGTGTTCGGATCCGAAGGAGCTTTAATGTCACGTACCAAGCGGCCCTATGGTCTAGCCCTTTCTTCCCTTTTCGTTGCACTGGCTTTCGTTTCGTATGGACCCAGCGCCGCATGCGCTCAGGCAAAACCCGATACATCCAAGATGCCCTGGATGAATAAGTCTCTCTCCCCCGATGAGCGTGCCAATCTGGTCCTTGGCCAGATGACGATTGATGAGAAGATCTCGATGGTCCACGGAGCAGGTTGGGGAGTTCTACGACCCGGTGCTCCGCTGCCGGCACGCTCGAACTTCGGCGCCGGTTTTATGCCTGGAATCGACCGTCTCGGCATTCCTGATATCAATCTGGCTGACTCGGCTGTGGGCGTCCGGATGGCTGCTTATCAGAGCCGATATGCGACGCTGCTGCCTTCGACTCTCGGTGCGGCGTCGAGCTGGGATCCTGATTCGGCCTTCCTGTATGGATCGGTGATTGGCCGCGAGCTTCGCGCCCAGGGCTTCAACATGTCCATCGGAGGCGGTGTCAACATTACCCGCGAACCGCGCAATGGACGCAACTTCGAGTACGCAGGTGAAGACCCGGTCCTGGCTGGAACCATGACTGGATCGCTGATGAACGGCGTCAAGTCTGAGCATGTGATGAGCGACATCAAGCACTATGCGCTCAACGATCAGGAGACTGGCCGAACCGTCGTCAACGTGTTGCTCGATCACAAGGCGATGCGCGAGTCCGATCTTCTGGCCTTCGAGATCGCCATCGGGCTCTCCGATCCTTCCGGCGTGATGTGTTCCTACAACCTGGTCGATGGAAGCTGGGCATGCGAGAATGACTACCTTCTCAACCAGGTACTGAAAAAAGACTTCAAGTTCAAAGGCTGGGTTCTCTCCGACTGGAGCGCGACGCACAGCACGGTCAAAGCTGCACTCGCCGGACTCGACCAGGAGATGCCTGGCGACGATAACCACTTTGGCGCTCCGCTGAAGAAAGCAGTGGAAGATGGCCAGGTACCACAGGCGCGTGTCGATGATATGGTTCGCCGCATTCTGCGCAGCATGTTTGCCGCTGGTGTGGTCGACAATCCCCCTGTTCGCACTGTCGTCGATCCCTTCCGTGGCCTCGAAGATGCACAGCATATCGCCGAGGAGAGCATTGTCCTGCTGCAGAACTCGGATAACATTCTGCCGCTGAAGGCAGCCCAATCTTCCTCCATTGCACTGATCGGCTCTCATGCCGACGTGGGCGTCCTTTCCGGAGGCGGATCGGCCCAGGTGGATGCGCCGGGCGGCAATGCGATCGATCCTCGCGCGGGCGGCTCTATATGGGGCAAGCCGGTTTACTTCCCTTCTTCGCCGCTGAAGTTCATCCGGGCGAAGTCGCCTCAGGCGAATGTTCAGTTCGCGAGTGGAGAAGACAAGGCGGAAGCGGTGAAGCTGGCAAAGAACTCCAGCGTCGCAATCGTCTTCGTCAACCAGTGGATGAGCGAAGGTCACGATGCTCCCACCCTTTCGCTGCCCAACAACCAGGATGCGCTGGTTGAAGCAGTTGCGGCGGCGAATCCGAACACAATCGTCGTGCTGGAGACCGGCGGTCCTGTCAGCATGCCGTGGGCGAACAAGGTGAAGGGCATCGTCGAGATGTGGTACCCGGGAATTGGAGGCGCGCAAGCGCTGGCCAATATCCTGTTCGGCGACGTCAATCCGAGCGGCAAGCTTCCGGTTACCTTCGCCAGGACCGAGGCTGATCTGCCGCATCCCATTGTTCCCGGCCTGAAAAGCGCGGGCAAGGTCGAGTCCGACGATCGTCACCAGAAGGTCGCTCCTTTCGACCTGACGTACACCGAAGGAGCTCGTGTGGGATACAAGTGGTTCGACTCGACTCACAAGGAACCATTGTTCCCGTTCGGGTTTGGATTGTCGTATACCAACTACGCTTACTCCGGGCTGACGATCGACGATGCGCAGAAGACTGTCCGCTTTACCGTTCGGAATACTGGTTCGCAGGCAGGTACCGAGATCGCCCAGGTTTATGTTGCTCTGCCTGCGGCGGCCAAGGAGGACTACAGGCGCATGGTCGCGTGGGAACGCGTGAAGCTGGCTCCAGGCGAGTCGAAGGAGGTCACACTGAAATTTAATCCGTTGTATCTGTCAGTCTTCAATACGGATAACAACGCCTGGCAGCTTCTGCCTGGCGAGTACACGGTGACAGCCGGAACTTCGTCGAAGGAGACTCCGCTGACCGCAACGCTGCACGTTCAATAACGAAAGACTGATCAAATTCAAAGAAGCGAGGCGTTGAATGCCTCGCTTCTTTGTTTGAGCTTTACTCCGAAAACGGGTATACCCCCCCCCAGATATTAATTTATAAGTCTTTTATATTCAACAATATAAGTCGACATACTCGCTGCAAATTCGTCATAGTAAAAGAGTTACAGCTAAATTCGTCTTTCTAAAGGGGTTATGAAGTCTTAAATAAGAAGGACCCCGAATGTTCGGGGTCCTTCTCTGATGCTGATACAAGGATAGCAGATTGGAGATAACTCCCACGCAAATGTATCTTATTGATTATGCTTGTGTTAGCTGGTTTAGGGGCTTGACAAGGTTTTTGGGGTGTCGTTATTGGCGGATGAAGGCCAGAAGGTCGGCGGTAAATTTCTCCGGCTCTTCCCAGTGAAGGGCGTGGCCGGTTTCGGGATAAGCCTTGAGGGTGGCATGGGGAATGGTTTTGAGAAGAACGTCCTGATCGCTGCGGGTGAAGATGGAATCTTTCTCTCCCCATAAAAGAAGCGTGGGGACGCGGATCTTTTTGAGGTCTTCGAGTGGATTTGCGGTAGTGACGTTGGTACCGAGGCCGTGCCAGGTGGCAGCGGAGACGCGCTGGGCCTCGGCGACCATGGTTTCGAAGAACCAGGCGGGGACTGGACGGTAGATGGTGCTGGCCTGGAAATCGCGGGCGAAGGTGTAGGGTATGGGGTCCTGGAGGGCGGCGAAGGCGCTGCTGACGCTCTGGACGCCGGGTTTGACGGTACCGGGACCGGAGCCTATGAGAACGACGCGGTCGATGTGACCCGCAGCATCCTGCTCGGCGACTTTCTGGGCGACGAAGCTGCCGAGGGAGTGGCCGACGAGAGTGACGTGCTGGAGGTGGAGCTGGTCGAGGAGATCGAGGATGTCGGCGGCGATGTCGGCGCGGGTGTATCCGGTCTCGGGATGGTCGGAGAGGCCGTGGCCGCGAAGGGTGATGGCGTAGACGCGGTAGGTAGATGGCAGGAGCGGGAGGACGCGCTGGAAGGAGTGCCAGGAGTCTCCTGCGCCGTGCAGAAGGACGATGACGGGGCCGCTGGCATCGCCTTGCGCGACGTAGTTGAGGGAGATCCCGCTGTGAAGCTTGACCATGAAGGAGGTGACCTGGTCGCTGTTTGGCGCAGCAGCGGGAGCCTGAGCGCAGGCAAGACCAGAGAGGACGATCAGAGCAGAGGAAAGCTGCGAAAGATATCGGCGCATGGACAATGGTACACAGTAGGCTGCGCGGGGAAGCCTAGTCTTTGTACTTTACGGAGCAGCCATAGGGGCGCGTGCTGGCGGTGGGAACGGGTTTGCCGGACATGGCTGCGTTGAGAGCTTCGTTGAGGTAGTTATGGGCGGTCTTGACATCGGCCTGGTCGGTGGTGGGCTTATCGTCGATGGCTCCCTGGTAGATGAGCTTGCCGGTGGGGTCGATGACGAAGATGTGCGGTGTGGTCTTGGCCTGATAGAGATGGCCGATCTCTCCGCTGGGATCGAGGAGAGCGGCGGTTGGGGCGGCTTTCATGGTCTTGAGGTACTCGTTCTCTTCGCCAGGGGTGACGTTGCCCTGCTCACCGGGAGCCGATGAGAGGACGGAGAGCCAGACGACGCCTTTTCCGGTCCACTCGTGCTGGAGGGCTTCCATGTTTCCACTGAGGTAGTGTTTCTGCTCGAAGGGGCAGCCCTTGTTGGCCCACTCGAGGACGACATATTTGCCGCGGTAGTCGGAGAGACGGTGGGTGACGCCGTTGGAGTCGACGCCTTTGAAGTCAGGCGCGAGGGTGCCGGGAGGGATGGCGAAGGCGGTGAGGGTGGCGAGAGCGAGAACGACGGGAAGAAGACGGCGGTGGGACATGAGCGCCTCCAGCTACTGCCTGCCGATATTTTGCGACTGTGGTGGGGCGAGGCGCAAGGTTGTAGCGGGCGAGGGAAAGGCCCGGGGCTAAAGCCCCTATTATCTGTTTGTTCTTTTCGCAGGGCTAAAGCCCTGCGCTCCCATCCACTAATACTGAAATCATTCTAGGACGTAGGGGCGAGCATGTTGGCGTCGCGCCAGATGCGCCATTGGCCGTCGACGCCGCGGCGAAGGACGGTGAGGGTGTTGCCGGCGCGTTTGATGGTGGCGCCTCCCTCCAGCGGGGTGATCGAGACCTCGAGAAGGTTCCAGCAGATGGCGGTGTCGCCGGTGATGGTGATCTCCTGCGGGTTGGAGCGGATGTGGAGGCTTACCTGGTCGATCATGGAGCGGAAACCGGCGACGTAGTCTTCGCGGCGCATGGGTATGTTGCCGGCGGTGAGGAAGACGACGTCTTCGGTCATCAGGTTCATCTGGGCGATGAGGTCGCCGGTGTGGGTGGCCGCGGCCCAGGCGTCGATGAGGGCGCGGATCTGCTGTTCGTCAGTTCTCGAATTTGGGGTCATTGCTTTAGGTTTTTGGTGAGGGCGTTGAGGACGATGTCTTTAGTGAGGAGCTCGGGCAGGACGTCGGCCTGAGAGTTGGGGCGGCCGGGATAGATGACATAGGTGGGAACTCCACTGCGGCCTACGGAGGCGAGATGTTTTGTGATCTCGGGATCGTACTGGGTCCAGTCGGCCTTGAGGAGAGTGACTTTGTTGTCGGCGAACTGACGCTGAACGTCGGAGGAACGGAGGACAAGGCGCTCGTTGACCTGGCAGCTGAGGCACCAGGCGGCGGTGAAGTCGATGAAGACGGGATGGCCGGCGGCGCGGGCCTGATCGAGCGCCTGCTGCGAAAAGGGGGCCCAGGTGAGGGTGGTGTCTTTGGGCTGGTAGAGCGGGATGGCGAGGCCGATGGCGATGAGAACTACCGCTGCGACGGCGCTGGACCAGCGGGCGGGCCATTTGCCGAGGGCCCATCCGGCTACAGCGATGAGAAGGAAGCAGAGAAGAAGCTTTGCTACGTGATCGACGCCAAGGCTTGAGGCAGAGGACAGATGTCCGTAGACCCAGGCGAGCCAGATAACCGTAGCGAAAAAGATAACGGATGTGATCTGTTTGAAGATTTCCATCCATGCGCCGGGGCGTGGCAACAGGCGCGTCCATGCAGGGTTAAAGCTGAGCAGAAGATACGGGGTGGCAAGGCCTAGAGCCAACGCGGTGAAGACTGCAAAGGTGACGGCTGCGGACTGTGCAAGCGCAAATCCGATGGCCGCTCCCATGAGCGGCGCCGTGCATGGGGTGGCGACGATGGTGGCGAGCACACCGGTGAAGAAGCTGCCGGTGTAGCCATGCTTCTGCGCGAGGCCGCCTCCGACGCTGGTGAGGGAGAGGCCTAGCTCGAACTGTCCGGCGAGCGAGAGGGCGAAGAAGAAGAGGCCCGCGGCGAGGAGGGTGATGAAGATCGGGGATTGAAGCTGGAAGCCCCATCCGGCCTGACTGCCACCGGCACGAAGACCGAGCAGAACGGCGACGATAGCCCAGAAGGAGACAAGGATGCCCAGGGTGTAGACAAGGCCGTGACTGCGGAGGCGGCTGCGCTCTTCGCTGGAGGACTGCACCAGAGCGAGGCCTTTGAGGAAGAGGACGGGGAAGACGCAGGGCATCAGGTTAAGGATGATGCCGCCGACAAAGGCAAGGCCGATGGCGGTGAGGGTGGTGACTTCGGTAGTGCCCGGAGGAGGCGTTGTGCCGGGGGCTGCGGCTAGTTCGCCGGGAGTGACGGGGGCAGTGACTTCGTAGGCTCGCTCGTCGTTGAGTTTGAGAACGCCGTGGATTTTTGCGGGGAGTTGTGTGAGCTCGGGTGCGCGGGCTACACGGAGACGAACGCCATCGGATAACGGCTCGACGCGCTGGTCGGCGGCGTTAGCGATCTGTTCCTGATCGAAGGGATAGAATTCGGCGTCGGTCTCGCGCTCGCCGGTGGTGAGGGTAAAGACGAAGTCCTGCTTGCCGCCAAGGGCGGTGAACTTCATGTCGGGCGGTAGCGGCTTGGGAATGAGGCCAAGGGCTTCGCCGACTGCGCCTACGGGCTGGACAGGGGTGGTGGGGCCGGGGACGACGGTGAGGTTGAGGCCGAGATGGGCCTTGCCGGGGATGCAGACCTCACGGCAGACGAGCCAGTTAACCTGGGCGTCGAGACGGATGGGGCCGTGCTTGATGTCTTTTGCGGCGGTGATAAGAACGGGGAAGGCTACGGAGTCTTCGTAGCCGAAGTCCATGAGCGGGCCGAGGGGAAGGCGCGTGGGTATGGGGAACTGCACGGGACCGGCGGTGATGCCGGGAGGCAGTGTCCAGGTGATTTTCGGCGGCTCGCCGGAGTCGCCGGCATTGATCCAGTAGACGTGCCAGTGCTCTTCGAGGGTGAGGACGAGGCCGACCTGTACCGTGCCCCCTGGGGCGATGGTCGGGGAGAGCGAGACAAGCTCTGCGGTGAGGTGCTGAGCCTTGACGGGACCGGGGCCGCCGTCACCTACGACCTGGATCTGTGCGTTGGCCGAAGTGAGGGCCAGAGTGGCGCAGAGGAGGAGCAACAGAATAGAGACGTGGCGACGAATATTCATGAATTTTAATTGTAGGTGACTGCTCGGCTTTCTGTTAGACGTGTGAAGCTGCTAGGAGAGGTGTGCGCGGGAGTGCTCGACCATGATGCAGCGATCCATGACGACGTGGATGCCTCCGGCTTCAGCACGTGCAGCGGCTTCGGCGTTGATGATTCCCTGCTGGACCCAGATGTTCTTGAGACCGAGAGAGAGCATCTGATCGACGATGGCGGGAATGAACCTGGGAAGGCGGAAGACGTTGACGATGTCGGGTTTGATGGGGAGATCGGCGAGGCTGGCATAGGATTTTTCGCCAAGGACGGTTTCGACCGTCGGGTTGATTGGCAGGATGCGGTAACCCTGTTTCTGCATGTAGGCAGGAACGTAGTTGCTGGGCTTATTGGCGTCGTCGGCCAGACCGATGACGGCGATGGTGCGAGGCTGCGACGGAGGGTCGCCGAGCATGTCTCGGATGACTTCGGGTTCGTTCATTTTTCTCTTTCCGATCTTTCCGAAGGTTGGTTATTTGTGCCAGATGCCGAGGAGGCGGCGAAGAACAATAAGCTCACCGAGATGATAAGCGGTGTGGTCGGCGATGAGAAGCGCTTCGCGAAGAAGATTCTGGCCGTCGCCCCAACGGAAGGGCTTGAAGAGATCGGAATCGGATTTGGTGATGAGGGCCTCGAAGTGCTCGAGATCCTTGCGAATGGCGGCGATAGAGGCGTCCCACGCATGGGCTGAAGGTGGCTCGGGGGATTTAGGCCAGTATTCCTCGGGCCACTGGAGAGGGTGGTAGCCGCCAGTGGGAGGAGCGGAAAAGTTGAGAATGTCGCGCTGGGCGATGCGAAGGTGTTCGAGGAGCTGCCAGGCGGAATAAGGGAGATTCGGTGGTACGGTGGAGCGATGATTCGCCGGAAAGTCTTTGATGGCTTCGTCGAAGGTGGCGTGGGCCTGGCCTCCGCGAAGGAGGGCCAGGATTTGCTTGCGAAGCTCGGACTGTTCGGTGTGCGTGTGTCTTGCGGAGTCGGTGTGCTTCGGTTCGGGCATGCGGACCCTCCACCTATTGGATGCAGGCGGAGGGCTGCCGAATCAAGCGATTGTCAGGCGACTTCGTCGTCTTCTGCGACGCCCGCTGGAAAGTTGCCTTCGCGACGCATGCGTAGATAGCCGCGGATGAAGGGCTCGAGATCGCCATCGAGGACCTTATCCACATCGCCTACTTCAACACGGGTGCGGAGATCCTTGGCCATGCGATAGGGCTGCAGGACGTAGCTGCGAATCTGCGAGCCGAACTTGATGTCGAGTTTGGAGTCTTCGAGCTTGCGGCTTATTGCTTTCTTCTTGTCCAGCTCGTACTCGTAGAGGCGCGACCGGAGAAGCTTCATCGCCCTCTCCTTGTTTTTGTGCTGGGAGCGCTCGTTCTGGCAACCGGCGACTAGGCCGGTGGGAAGGTGGGTGATGCGGACGGCGGAGTCGGTGGTGTTGACGTGCTGGCCGCCTTTGCCACCGGAGCGGTAGGTGTCGATGCGGAGATCTTCGGTCTTAATGTCGATGACGATGGTGTCGTCGATCTCGGGCGAGACGTAGACGCTGGCGAAGCTGGTGTGGCGGCGCTTGGCAGAGTCGAAAGGAGAGATGCGGACGAGGCGGTGGACCCCGGTCTCGCCGGAGAGAAGACCGAAGGCGAAGTCGCCGGAGATGGTGAAGGTGGCGGATTTGATGCCGGCTTCGTCGCCGTCCTGGACTTCGTTGATCTCGACCTTGAAGTTCTGTCGCTCGCCCCAGCGGATGTACATGCGCATGAGCATCTCGGCCCAGTCTTGCGACTCGGTGCCACCCGCGCCAGGATGGACGACGACGATCGCGTTGAGAGGATCTGTTTCCTCGGAGAGCATGGTCTTCGATTCGAGCTTGTCGAGGAATTCGATGAGCGCGGGAATCTCGCGGGCAAGGTCGGGCTCGGTGTCTTCGCCCTCTTTGGCGAGCTCGAAGTAGGCCTCGATGTCGTCGGAGCGGCGGGCCAGCTCGGCGTCGTCAGTCAGGAGGTTTTCGATTCGCTTGCGCTCGCGCATGAGAGGCTGCGAGCGTGCGGGGTCGGCCCAGATGGATGGGTCGGAGGTCTTTTCTTCAATGACAGCTAGTTCTCGGCGGAGGCGGGGCGAGTCAAAGGTACTCCCGCAGCTCGCGAACTCTGTCGCGCACCGGGGAGTAGGAGTATTCAAGATCACTGAGCATAGATATTTAGTTTACGGCAATTTTGCTCGAAGGCTAAATGCGAGAGCAATTGCAGTGACCAGAGCGCAGGCGTAGGCGAAGAGATCGCCGTGGGCGACGTAGAAGGTAAGGTCGTGCTCGTAGGCGAAGCCGACGCGGATGCTGGTGCGGATGTGACGAGGCGCGGCGGCGATTACGCGGCCGTAGGGAGTGATGGAGGCGGTGACTCCGGTGTTGGTGGCGCGGATAATCCAGCGGTGGTTTTCGATGGCGCGCATACGAACCATGTTCAAGTGCTGCCACGGTGCACTGGTGTCACCGTACCAGCCGTCATTGGAGATGTTGACCAGAACTTCAGCGCCTTGTTTGGTGAACTCGCGGATTTCGTTGCCGAAGATGGACTCGTAGCAAATGAAGGTTCCGTAAGTGTGGCCACCTGTAGTGAAGACTATTCGGTGCTGGCCGCGATCGAAGGTGCCTGCTTCGTAGAGGAGGCTTTTTGCGAAGAAGAAAAATGCCTTGAAGGGAACGTACTCGCCAAAAGGCACGAGATGCATCTTGTCGTAGCGGCCGACGAACTCTCCATGCGGGTTGACGAAGGAGGCGGAGTTGAAGAGATTGTACCCGCGTGGATTATCGGTGGTGCGGTCGGTGCCGATGTTGCCTGCGATGATGGGCGCGTTGGCTTGGCGGGCGAGATTCGACAGCGCCGCGCGGAACAGCGGGTCGTTCTCTTCAAAAGGTGCTGGTGATTCCGGCCAGACAATGAGATCCGTGGGCATGGGAGCGAAAGTGTTGGGATCTGCTCCATCTTCAAGAGGATGCTGGCGAATGAGGTAGACCGATTGGGTGCCTGGAAGTTCGGGAATGCCCAACAAAAAATGGGCAGAGGGAAAACGACTTAGGTAGGCGAAGGATTCGAGAAGTTCCTGTGTCGAGGGCTGTGGGCCGGTACTGGCTGCGCCTACCTCAAGGTTCTCCTGGACTAACGTCGCGTGGGCCGTGGTGGGTACGTCTTGTGGGCTTTCGATTCGTCGCAAGGTAAAGACGTACAGTACGACGAAGATAACCCCGGCGGCGGTAAAGGCTACGCGTGTGAATCGACGCTCGCGGACTCGGATGCGGACGAGCCAGAGCGCATTGATGGCGGCGATGATGAACGAGAGACCATAGACTCCGGTGATAGGGGCCAGTCGCGTAAGGATAGGGCTGTCGACCTGGGTAACGCCGAGGAAATCCCAGGGCAAGCCAGTAATGCGGGCTCGAGCCAGCTCTACCGCAACCCAGGCGAAGGGGACAAGAAACAGCGCGGTCTGGCGTCCGAAACGAATTCGAAATGCGGCGAGAAGCATACTGAAGAGAGCATGATAGAGGCCCAGATAGAGGCAGAAAAGGATAAGAATGCCTACAGCGATGGGCTTTGCGAGGCCGCCGTAGAGATACATCGTCTGATAGATCCAGTAACAGTTACCGAGATACCAGACGAACCCGCAGACGTATCCGAGAACTGCACCCTGGATTCGAGTAAGTGGATTTCCCTGCTTATCGTTTCCGAGAATGGCAGCTAGCAGCGGCAGAAGAGCGATCCAGCAGAAGGCTGTTCGCCAGAGAGGCGTTGGCCCGGCGATGGGAAAAGGTAAAATCTGGAGGGCACCGGAAAGCACAGCCATGGCCCAGTGGCGCAAAGGAATTCGTCGCATCGCAGATGAAGTCTAGCATTGCTGCGATTCGAGACTACAATAGATTGCGGATATGGAAACGCTTACCCACATTCTTTCCGCAGTACTTGTGCCGTTGTTTTTTACGGGTATGGTCGGTTCGCTTTTCGTTGTGATCTCTACGATAGTTCGTGATCTGCAAGAGGTATTCACAACGGATGAAGATACAGATAGCCCAGACTTGTAACCACTGACTTATTGACGACGGATAAGCTCAAATCTAAACTTTAGGATGTCGGACGGTAGTTTCCGAGGACGCAAATACCAGATGGCGCGTCCGCTTAATAATGGCTGCAACTAAACAGACTATCGTTCTGCCGCAATCGAACCGTGTACGCCTTGTTGTGGCGTCTTCGGTCATGCTTACCTTCATCTCTTTCTGGCGTGCGGCCGCCATCGTTCTCAACGATCTTGGATCTTCCGCTTTCTATGCAGGTGGCCTTGCTGAAGAGGCCGTGGGCAAAGCAGCGCCGTGGTTCATTCTGGGCGTGATGGTCTTTGCCTATGCCGTGCGTGCGGTGTATGTCGAGAGCTGCTCGATGTTCACCAGAGGTGGCGTCTACCGTATCGTCAAAGAGGCGTTGGGGGGGACATTTGCCAAAGTAAGCGTTTCGGCGCTGATGTTCGATTATGTGCTGACGGGACCAATATCAGGCGTCTCCGCCGGTCAGTACATCGTCGGTATGTTGAACGACCTGGCGGCGTTTTTCGCTGCTCGATTTCACTGGGCTGTCGTACCGCATCTCAGGCCCGATTTCTCTTCGGCCGGCATCGCTATCGTTATTACGATCTACTTCTGGTGGCAGAACATCAAAGGGATTGAAGAGTCGAGCGAAAAAGCTCTCGATATTATGAAGATCACTACCGTAATGGTGGTGATCTTGCTGGCCTGGGGAATTTTTACCGTAGTTCACCGTGGAGCGGCACTGCCTCCTCTGCCTATTCCTTCCAATCTTCATTTCAGTCCGGATGCTTTGGGCTTTCTGAAGGGCACGAAATTTGCGTCTTCGCTGGGACTGCTTGGCGTGGTGATGGCCTTTGGCCACTCGGTGCTTGCCATGAGCGGCGAGGAGTCACTCGCACAGGTGAACCGCGAGATTGAACATCCGAAGCTGAAAAACCTGAAGCGTGCAGCCCTGGTTATCGCGGTGTACAGCTTTATGTTTACGGGCCTGTGCTCCATGCTTGCGGTCATGATTATTCCCGACGCTGTTCGAGTCCATGTCTACCGCGACAACCTGATCGCGGGTATGGCGATGTACATGGTGGGGCCGGAGATATTACGGATATTCTTCCGTGGCTTTGTGGTGCTGGTTGGATTTCTGATCCTTGGGGGTGCAGTCAATACCGCTATCGTCGGCTCAACAGGCGTGTTGATGCGCGTCGCAGAGGATGGCGTACTTACGGATTGGTTCCGCAAGCCACAGCGAAAGTACGGAACGAGTTACAGGATCATCAATCTTGTTGCGGGAATCCAGCTGTTTGTTATTGTGCTGACCCACGGCAATGTTTTAATTATCGGCGAGGCGTATGCGTTCGGTGTTATCTGGAGTTTTACTTTCAATGCGCTGGCTATGCTGGTGTTGCGCTGGAAGTTTCGCGGAGAGCGGGGGTCGAAAGTGCCGCTTAACCTTCGCATTGGTAAAACTGAGATACCACTGGGACTTATCTCAGTATTTCTGGTGTTACTGTCTACCGCGATTGTGAATTTATTTACTAAATCGGTAGCTACAGTAAGTGGCGTCATCTTTGCGGCAGCCTTCTTTATTGTGTTTACGCTCTCGGAGAGGGATAACAAGAGGCGCCATGACCTGACTACGCGCCAGATGAGAGAACATTTTCAACTGGAACACCAGGACACAGTAGGTCGAGATGCGCTGGAGATTCGTCCGGGTGCCGTAGTAGTAACAATGCGAGACTCCGCCACACCATTCGCGTTGAAGTGGGCTCTAACTCATACCAATACAGACGAGCAGGATCTGGTTGTGCTTGCCGCGCGAATGATGGGTGCAGGTGGGCCAGAGTACGTTGATGCCTCCGAGCAGTTATTCAGCGAGCATGAGCAAATGCTATTTACCAAGGCAGTCTCCGTGGCAGAGAGCTTTGGCAAACATATTTCTTTGCTTGTAGTTCCGGCAGGCGATATATTCGCTGCCCTTGTGCAGACGGCTAACTCACTCGAGGCGGCTGCCGTAATCTCCGGCCTGTCGAGCAAGCTGACTGCTGAAGAACAGGCCTATCATGTAGGTCAGGCATGGGAGGCTTTGCCTGAGCCGAAACGGCAATTTACTTTTTATGTCATCAAGCCGGATGGTGAGTCACTGAGTTTTCACATTGGACCTCATGCTCCGGCAATTCAACCAAACGAAGTACAGCTAGTGCATCGGTTGTGGCTGAATCTGCGGCGCGCGCCGGGGATGCATGACTTACATCATAGCGATATCGTCACCTATGCGCTGACCCGCATGGCTGCTGAGTTTGCGCAGGATAAACAAGAGACACTAAAAGGGTTGAAGCATTGTATTGAAGAGGTTAATACACGCCGCGGCCTGGGAAATTCACGCTATGAAGAGATGGATGAGGCAGGACCGGGATATGCTGTGCGTGCGCCGCAACGAGGTCTAGAAACAAAGGATACGAAGTCTACTTCAGATGTAGTCAATAAGTCTTAAAGTAGTTATTACTTGTTTGCCAGTCATTAGTTGCTTCTGTATGGTAATTATGTGGCATTCAGGGGATTTGATTTGTGCCTCCCAGCTGAATCAAGTGACTCAAATTACCGGTGCCAACTGGAGGCAGCAAGTGGAAGTTAGCCGTATCGTCGCAGAGATTGATGCCCAAATATTAAAACTGCAGCAGGCACGTGCTTTGCTTGCTGGAGTTGCTGCTCCGGCTGCGCGGGCAGGTCGTGGACGTCCCAAGGGAAGCAAGAATGGTGGCGCTGCCGCCGCTCCAGCAGGAGCACGGAAACGCAAACTAAGCCCAGAGGGACGTAAGCGCATTGCCGATGCTATGAAAAAGCGGTGGGCTGAGCGTAGAAAACAGAACGCCAAGGGTTAGGCTTCAACGTCGCAAGATGAAAAGCGCAAGCGCTGCAGTTTCCGCTCTTGCGCTTTTTCCTGCGCTGAAGCATCTTTCTTTATGCAATTTTTTATCGTGTGACAATTACTTCCCGCAGATTATCTTTTGCCAAAAAGAACCGATAGTTGCTGAACTGATTCAGCATATTTTCGATCTTTCGATTGCTATAGATATGAAGCAACGGATAGTTCCCTGCCTTCTGCATCTCAACAAATTCAGTATCGGTGAGATGGTAACGGCTAAAGTGCAGGGCAGGATCAATCGTGGCATGGAAGAAGGCAAGCATAAGTCCGCCCGGTTCCATTACTTCATGGATGCGTGAAAAAACGGGTGCCAGTAACGGCTCCGGCAGATAATCCGCTGTGTCCCACAAAATAACTACATCAAAGTGGCGTCCGGAGAAGTTGAGATTGTTGGCGAGAAAGCCATCAATGTCGTACGTGGATTGTTCGCCGGCTTCGGCTGGAATAACCCACTCTGGCTTGGCGGCCTCTTCCACCAGGTTCGCCATATAGATGCTATGGCCGAGGCTGGTGATGTAGTTGATATTCGTCGATGAGGTTGGGCCGATATCGAGAATGCGCAGCGACTCCTGCGTTCGCAGGTACTTGAGCAAATCCTTCCATCCGCTTGAGTGGCGTGGGACGCGAGTGGCATCGGCCCCACGTGTGCTTGTACTATCACTACCGCCAAAGAGGCTGCGCATACGTCCGCTTCCCTTTCTGTTCTAGGCCTTTGGCTCAAGGACGAGAGTTTCCTGAATCTTACCCTCGGGGACGGTTGAGACCTGTGCCGATGATGTTTCGGCAGTTTTGAGTTCAACGCTTCCCTTGATGAAGGCACTCTCTTCGATCGATAGCCTGCTCGCAAAGATATCACCTGTAACCGAGGCAGACTGACGCAGCTCGAGGCGGCCTGCTGCGTGGATGTTTCCCGTGACCGCGCCGAATACAGTGATGTCGAGACCATGAATGTCGGCGAGGATGCGCGCATTCGGACCAATGGTCAACCGGCTTCCCGGCAACGTGATCGTACCCTCAATGTCACCGTCCATGAAAAGGTCTTCGTTGCCGGTAAGTTCTCCCCGGATGGTTACTGACCTGCCTATGACGGTGGAACCTTCTGCTGGCTTCATGTGCTTCTGGTCTCCTGGATCTTGCATCTAAGTTGGTGCGCCTTGCCCGAACTATACCCAAGCCAATGCCTAGAGGCAAACGAGAAAACTTTGTGGCGGATCCATCCGTCTTACATAAGACTTACATAAGATAAGCGGAACGCATAAATGTAAGCGAGGAGTGCAACGTTTGACGGGAGAAGGAACTGGGAAGATGGTTTGCGTCCAACGGCGTGCACTGATTCGCGGGAAAGTCCTGCTATGGTCCGCACTGGCCTTATTTGGAACGCTACAGGCTGTAACCATTACTGCCTTAGGACAGAACACAGCCGCAGCCAAGGCTGATGCCGCGTCGTCTCCACTATCAGTTGAGCCACGTGTATGGGTCGAAGCCGCCAGTGCGAACGAGCTGACGGCGTTGCATTACAAAGGATCGTACCTGCGCTACCGCATGCACCTTGTCGATGACAAGGGAGACCAGACCCGCGATGTGATCGAGAGCAAAGATGGCAGTGTGGCGCGACTGATTCTGCGTGATGGCAAACCGCTGACGGAGGAGCAGGACAAGGGAGAACGTCAGCGCCTGAACGATATACTGTCGTCTCCGTCGGCCTATGCCAAGCATGTAAAAAATGATGCTTCGGGCCGCAAGATCGCGGATTCCCTGATCAAACTGATGCCGGATGCCATGCTGTATACCTATGTGCCGGGGCAGCCACAGACGGGGAAGAATCCGGGAATGACCGAGATTGTGCTCGACTATGAACCCAATCCCAAGTTCTTTCCGCCGACGACCACTGCAGAGGCGTTGACGGGGCTTAAGGGTCGAGTGTGGATCGATGCAAAGAGCAAATATGTCGTTCGCATGGAAGGAACGATCTTCCGTAGCATTAACTTTGGCTGGGGGATGCTGGCGCACATCTATCCTGGCGGCAAGCTGGCAATCGAACAGACCGACTCAGGCGGCGGACGGTGGATCTACACAAATTTCACCGAACAACTAGCCGTGCGTGCGCTGATGGTGAAGACGCTGAATGTAAAGACCAACGTGCAAGCGTCAGAGTTCAAGCCAATCAACGAAATAAGCTACCAGGATGCGATCCACTTGTTGTTGGACACACCATTGCCGAAGTAGCTTCTCTAGGCGGCGGTAACACGCGCTTTCGCACGGAGCGTCTGGCGGCGAACTGTCAGTGCTTCGATACGGTCCTTCTGTACCTCAAAGCCTCTTCCAATGTCGTCGGGAACTACGATCTCGCCTTTGGAGCTGACGGTGACTGCAGGCTCGATGATGTCCTGCGACCAGTAGCGACTGGAGGCGGAGACGTCGCCGGGGAGCGTGAAGTTGGGCAATGACGACAGGGCTATATTGTGCGAGCGGCCGATGCCTGTCTCCAACATGCCGCCACACCATACGGGAATGCCACGCTCTTCGGCGATGTTGTGGACGGCGATTGCCTCGCTGAAACCGCCCACGCGCCCTACTTTGATATTGATGATCCGGCAGGACTCCATGGCAATCGCCGCGAGTGCGTCCCGGCGGTTGCGAATGGATTCGTCAAGACAGATGGGGGTATCGATGCGCTTCTGTAACATGGAGTGGAAGTAGAAATCGTCGTACCAGAGAGGTTGCTCGATCATCAGAAGATTGAATTTGTCCCATTCAGCGATGTGGTCGAGATCTTTCATGCGATAGGCGGAGTTGGCGTCGCAACTCAACATGATGCCGGGCCAACGCTCACGCACAGCCTCGAAGAGGCGGTGGTCCCACCCCGGCTTACATTTCAACTTGATGCGTTGATAGCCAGCTGCAAGCTCCATTTCGATCTTGTCCATAAGCTGCTCGAGCGAAGGCTGAATCCCGATCGAAACTCCGCATGGAATGATTTCGCGCGTTCCGCCAAGCAGCTCGGCAAGCGAGATTCGCTTGGCCTGCGCCTCCAGATCCCATACTGCGTTTTCGAGCGCGGCCTTGGCCATGCGATGGCCGCGGACCTGCTTGAAGAGATCGGGACAGCTCGAGCCTCCGCGCACTTCGGCGTCGAGCAGACGAGGAGCCAATTCAGTTTCGGTGATGATCCAGGCGGTATCGATCATCTCGTCGCTGAAATAAGGGTGTTCGCCGGCAACGCACTCGCCCCAGGCGGTCAGGCCGTCGGCCTCAAGTTCGACTAAGAGGATACGGCGGCCGGTGGTGAGGCCGAAGCTGGTCTCGAAGGGATATGCCAGCGGCATATTGATCTCGCGCAGGTGAATGGCATCGATGTTGAACATATGGCGTTCCAGTCTCTCGGAGATTCAGTACCGGTGATCGTTACAAATTGATTTCGAAATTTAAGCTCGCTTGATTTCGCTGCTATCCCTTCGGTTCTTCCCATTGGCCAAGTAAAAAGCTGCCGTTGCCATCGGAGTCACGTTCATAGCCGACTACCGCGAGACCCCGACTGAAGGCGGATTGGAGGGCTTCGCGATTGCCGGTTTGTAACTGCTGCGCAAGACTTCGCCGCTGGACGTCCTGCTTCCACTGGTAGACGGTATGCGGGACAGTAATACGTTCGACCGACTGGATCGGCTGAGCCTCCCCGTTGAGCAGATTGGTGACGCGGGGCGAGTTCAACCACCACTCCGCGTATAGCCTATCCGTTGGAAGGCCTCCCTGCAACGGCGACGATGAAGGACCGTAAAAATCCGGCTGGTAGCGGCGCGAGATGGCCCCGAGCCGGGCGATATTCAGGTGGGCGTTTTTGATCTCCAGAGGATCGAAGGTCCACTCCATCAGGTTGAAGCCCCGGGCAATGGCGTCGTCGCGCTGGGCGAGCTTCAGGCTGCGGCCAAGGCCTGCATTGCGGTAGTCCGGCAGCACTGCCAGCATGTGCGAGTGGAGATAGGGATAGCCATCGCGGTAGCCTGGCAAAGCCATCGCAAAGCCGATGATGGTGTCGCCATCGAAGGCGCCGATAACCTGCCCGCCGATGCGCTTGGCAACGATAAAGACACGACGCGGAATGACATCGCCGTCACTATAGCCCCAGACCTCAAGTTGCAGGACGACGCAACGCTCGAAGTGTTCGAGGGTGGTGAGGGGGCATATCTCGATATTGGCGCTGCCTTTAGGATGGACGTTCATGAACTTTGCGACTCGCTGGTAGAATTCTTCGCCTGGTTCCATAGATCTTCGAGCTCCTCCGGGGTACGGGCCGCCAGGGCGTCTTTGCCACCCCCAGCGGACTCCATCGCACGGAAGCGATTGCGAAACTTGGCATTCGACGCGCGCAGAGCAGATTCCGGATCGATTTTGAGATGCCGGGCGAGGTTGACGGCGGTAAACAAAAGATCGCCTAACTCCTCTTCTGCTGCTGTAGGCGCGCTCGCCGTGGAAGGAGTCAGCTCCGCCTGCAGCTCTGCAATTTCCTCTTGTAATTTTTCAAAGAGACCGTCGACGTTCGGCCAGTCGAAGCCGACCTTCGCGGCTCTTGAGCCCAACTTCCCTGCTTCCAGCATCGCAGGCATGGTGCGAGGAATATCGTCGAGCATGGAATGATGCGCTGTGCCCACTGACTGCTTCTCTTCGCGCTTGATCTGCTCCCAATTGCGCAACACGGCATCGGCGTCGATAGCCTCGGCATTGCCAAAGACATGCGGATGGCGGCGAATGAGCTTGACGTTCAGGTTAGCGGCGACATCGGAGATGGTGAAGTATCCAGCTTCGGAAGCCATCTGCGCGTAGAAGAGCACTTGCAGCAGCAGGTCGCCAAGCTCGTCTTTCAGGTCGGGCCATGCGCGGCGTTCGATGGCGTCGAAGACCTCGTAGGTTTCTTCGAGGGTGTAGCGTTTGATGGTGTCGAAGGTCTGTTCGCGATCCCACGGGCATCCGTCGGGCGCGCGAAGGCGGGCCATGATTGCTACGGCTTGCTGAAACTGCTGTGCGGCCTCTTCGGCCGGAGTTGACGCCATAGCTCCACTTTACCCGAACGCACGGCTCAGTAGCATCTATCGTGATAGCATCATGCGCTGAGAGGGTCTGACTCACCGACGTAAAAGAGAGACGATGAATTCAACCGATCCCAAAAGAAAAAGAAGCAGATGGACTCTCCTTCTGGCGCTACCGTATCTCGCGCTTTGCTTCCCGCAGATCTATGCTCGCTCTACGCCTGCACTGTGGGGTTTTCCCTTTTTCTACTGGTACCAGTTTGCCTGGGTCATTCTTGCCTCGGCTTTACTGGGGTTCGTCTATCTGAAGCTGAAAACCTAGAACTGCAAAGGCTGGCTGGCAGGGCATTACAAAGTGCTCCCTGCCGCCACTGGGAGAGGGGAGCAGCGCGTTCGTAGCACTCCGAATGCGCTGCTTTTGGTTGGGTTTGTGTAGCAGTTTTTGTTGCGAAGCTTATCGGCTAGCCAATAACTATTGACCGTTCGGGTGCACCGAAGCTGAGGTAGGCTGATCGCTCATATTGCTCATGAGCTTGATCTCGACGCGGCGATTCTTGGCTCGTCCAGCGGCGGTCGAATTGCTCGCGACCTCCTGGTCCTTGCCGATGCCAATGAGGTAGAACTTGCGCGGGGGAATGTTGTACTTAGTCGCCAAATAGTTCACGACCGCATCTGCACGGCGCTGGCTGAGCTGATAGTTGTAGTTTCTATCGCCAACAGAATCGGTCCCGCCCGTTACAGCGAGGATATAGAATCGCGCATTCGTGAGGTGGGCCGCAAAATCATCAAGCTGCGACCGGTCGGCTGCGGTAAGGACTGCCTTGTCGAAGGCGAAGTTAACGCTGACGTCGGCGAGAGGCTTGTAGTTATCGAGATTGGCGACTACACCGCTAAGGCTATCGACGCGGTTGTAGGCTTCTTGTGCGGAGCGCCCTGCGGAATCAGCTGACTGACCAGCAGTGAGAGCGTGCTGATCGGCTGTATCGGCTGCATTCTGTGCCGTGCCTATGCCTTTCTGCGCGCGCTCATCGGTGTCGACGATGTTGCGGTGATCCGCAGCAGTTTTGGCATCAAGGTCATTAGTCTGTTGAATAAGTGGGGCTGTCTGGGAGCGGACGTAATTTTTGCTCGAGCATCCTACGGTCAAACCAAGGACGAGAGCGCTTGCAACTGCTACCTGGAAAGCCGATTTCATCTTCGTATCGGTAAAGCTATCTGATTGCATATTGGAGCTCATTGGTTTCATCTCCTGTTTAGGTTGAAACAATCTTCAACACTGTTACCTAAAGCAATCGCCGTGCCAAAGAATGAATCGCCCGATACCACGCCATTTCAATGACTTGCGGCAACACATCTATCAATGGAGACCTTTAGGCCTGCTGGCGAATCTGGAACTTTTGATACAGTCATGCGTCAAATCTACTCAGGCACTCAAGGATGCTGGTTCGCGGTCCTCCGTCTAAACTGAGACGCGGGATTGATTTACGCATGGATCTCCACCAGAAAATTCGTACCATCCCCACGCAACCCGGCTGCTATCTCTACAAGAACGCCGAGGGTGAGGTTATCTACGTCGGCAAGGCGAAGAATCTTCGTGCGCGTGTGCGGTCCTATTTTCTAGAGGCGTCGCAGGCCAACGCGAAGACAGGTTCCTTGATGCGCGAGGCCGTCGATGTCGAATACATCACGGTCGCCAACGAGCATGAGGCGCTCGCACTCGAGAACAACCTCATCAAACAAAAGAAGCCGCGCTTCAACATTCTTCTGCGCGACGACAAAACCTACCCTTACATCAAGCTCACCATGGGCGACCGTTATCCCAAGGTCTTCGTCACGCGACGCCTTCGCAAAGATGGAAGCTTGTACTTCGGCCCCTACTTTCCCGGTAATCTGGCCTACCGCCTCGTCGATCTAATCCACCGCAGCTTTCTCATTCCAAGCTGCAAGGTCGATCTCTCGCGCTACCATCCTCGGGCGTGTCTGCAGTACTACATCAAGCGTTGCCTCGGCCCCTGTGTCGAAGGATTTACGACGCCCGAGACCTACAAACAAACGGTTCGCGATGTGCAGCTCTTCCTCGAAGGCAAGCCGAATGAGCTGGAGCAGTCGCTGACAAAGCGTATGGAGATCGCAGCGGAGACGGAGCAGTTCGAGCTTGCGGCACGGCTCCGCGATCAGATCGTCACCGTACATCAGATGCAGGACAAGCAGCGGATTGCCAGCGCGGAGAATGAGGACGCCGACGTCTTCGGCTACCACTACGAGAACGAGATGCTTGCCGTCAATCTCTTCCACATGCGTGGAGGCAAGATCGTCGATCGGCGCGATTTTTTCTGGGAAGATCTGCCTGAATTTCTATCTGAAACTCTGAATGAACTCGCAGCGGTCAAGGAGGAAGAGCAGGCTACTCCTCGCATGGAACCAGACCCATCAACGCCTGCGCCGGAGATCGAAGAAGATATCCCGGTGGTCCAATACTCACCTATATCGGAGCTTAGCGGAGTCTTCAGTCCGGCAGAGTTTTTCTCCGCGCTGCTCAAACAGCTTTACCTCGACCAGAGCTACATTCCGCGATCGATCCTTGTGCCGGTTGAGTTTGCCGACCGTGCTTTGCTGGCTGAAGTTTTGACCGAGCGCACCGGAAAGCGCATCGAAATCCTCGCGCCACAACGAGGGGAGAAGCGCTCGCTCGTTGATCTCGTCTGCCAGAATGCCAAGCAGTCGTACGATCAGCGCTTCCGTGTCTTACAGCCTTCGATCAAGGCGATTCAGGAGGCGTTGCAGTATGCGCTCACTTTAGAAGAACTGCCTCGCAGAATTGAGTGCTTCGATATCTCGCATATCCAGGGCGCGGAGACTGTGGCCTCCATGGTCGTATGGGAAGACGGCGCGATGAAGAAGTCCGACTATCGCAAGTTCCAGGTGAAGACCGTCAGCGGCGTCGACGACTTCGCCAGCATGCGCGAGGTTATACAGCGCCGCTACAAACGATTGCTCGATGACAACAAACCATTCCCCTCATTGATCCTAATCGACGGCGGTCTTGGCCAACTGCACGCTGCTTATACCGCACTCGAGGAGATCGGCGTCACGCTGCAGCCACTGGCCTCAATCGCCAAACGCGAGGAGATCATCTACGTCTACGGCCAGGAGAATGAACCGGTTGTGCTCGATCGCCGTTCGCCTGTACTGCATTTGATCCAGAAGATCCGCGACGAGAGCCATCGATTCGCCGTGACATACCACCGCAAGCGCAGACAGATGCGCGACCGCGACAGCGAGCTTCTCTCGATACCCGGCGTCGGCCCGCGAACGCGGCAACGGCTGATCGAACACTTCGGCAGTATTCGCGGCATACGGCAGGCAAAATCTGATGCGCTGACAGCAGTCGTAAACGCCGCGACAGCAGAACGCATCCGAAAATACTTCGACGGCGAATCCGATCCGGCGCAAGCCTCCGCCCTCACCGTATTGAATTGAGTTCCTGACAGCAACTTCGGTAAATATTTTTTTGTGAACCATCATGATGGCGAATCCGTATGCAATGCTGAAAGCTTCCGGAGATCTCAAGAATGTCGAGTGCGCATACAACCTTCGTTCGCCCCGCCGATCCTTCGTTACGATCCGCTCTGAAGCTCGCGGCTCTCTTTGCTGCAATCAAGCTAGTCCTACATATTGCAACGAACCTGTGGCAGGCGCACATCGGTTACGGCTACTTTCGTGATGAGTTCTACTACATCATCTGCGGGCGCAATCTTGCCTGGGGATACGTCGATCACGGCCCCGGCATAGCCATTCAGTCGAAGCTCGCACTCGCGCTCTTTGGCAAATCGCTCGCAGGAATCCGAATGCTCTCGGCCCTCGGCGGGGCGGGGCGAGTCTTCCTTACAGGAATTCTTGCATGGGCATTGGGTGGAAGAAGACCAGCTCAGAGCCTTGCCATGCTATGTGTGCTCATCGCGCCGCAGTATCTGGGTACGGACGGTTACCTCTCCATGAACTCGTTCGAGTCGTTCTTCTGGATGGGGTGCCTGCTTGTTCTCATTCTGATTGTGCGCGGTGGCTCCGAAAAAATCTGGCTCCTTCTGGGTGTCTCCGGGGGCCTTGGCCTGCTGAACAAACCTTCGATGACCTTCTTTCTTGTCGCTTTACTCATTGGTCTGCTGCTTACGCCGCAGCGCCGCCTGCTCTTCAGCAAATGGGCAGCGGCAGGTATCGCGCTGATGATCCTTATCGCTCTGCCGAACCTGATGTGGCAGATCCACAATCATTGGCCGACGCTCGAATTTCTACGGAACGGTCAGATCGAAAACAAGAACATCAAGCTCTCTGCCCTGGCCTTCCTCGGTAAGCAGATTATGAATCTCCAGCCCGTAACCGTGTTGGTCTGGGTCGCCGGCCTGGTCTGGCTTCTGCGCAACCCGTTGGCAAAGAGCTGGCGCTGGCTTGGCCTCACCTACATCTTCTTTCTCGCCGTCATGATGGTGATGCACGCCAAAGACTACTACGTCGCGCCCATCTATCCGATTCTCTTCGCCGCCGGTGGTATTGCATGGGAGCAGCGCTTCGCAAGCCGACGACGCGTCACTGAAAATCGCATCTTCGCCTTCCCCGTTTTGGAGACAGTGATCGTCGTCTTCGGAGTTTTGATTCTGCCCATGGCGATACCAGTCATGCGGCCATCCACCTGGATCGCCTACACCAAAGCGATTCATCTCTATAGCGCAAGCGACAACACGGAGAACGAATCCAGCGGGCCGCTGCCGCAGTTTTACGCCGATCGCTTCGGATGGCAGGAAGAGGTCGACCAGGTGAGCAGAATCTATCACTCGCTATCGCCTGAGGATCAGGCAAAGGTCGCAATCTACACCTCGAACTACGGTGAAGCCAGCGCGATCAACTTCCTCGGCCACGGCCTACCCACAGCCATCAGCGGGCATAACAGCTACTGGCTGTGGGGACCACGCGGCGCGACCGGCAACGTGATGATCGTCATTAACGGAGCCACACCGGAGGAGATGCACAAGTTCTACGACTCCGTCCAGATTGCCGGCCGCATGGATAACCCATACTCCATGCCCTACGAGCGCCGAAATATCTATCTCGTCCGTGGCCGCCGCAAAAATGTTCTCGAGGACTGGCTCAGCTTTAAGCATTACATCTAACTTTTTATGGTTGCGGGGACGGCGCATCCATGTGCTACTCTCCGTGCAACCCATGAAAGAAACCCGGTCTGAGCTACCCCGCGTTCTGAACGTCTCCCACGCGACGGCGATCGTCGTCGGCATCATCATCGGCAGCGGCATTTTCCTTGTCCCGCGAGAGATGATGGCCGCGGTAGGCTCCTCGCGCATGGTCTATGTTGTATGGATCGTCGGCGGCCTGCTCTCGCTCTTCGGAGCCATGACCTACGCCGAGATCGCCGCCGCGCGCCCCAAATATGGCGGCGAATACGCCTTCCTCCGCGAGGCCTACGGCGACCAGATGGGCTTCCTCTACATGTGGACTCAGATCACCGTTGCCAAGCCGGCATCGCTGGCCACCGTCGCATCCGGGCTCACGCGAGTACTCGCGACCTTCTCGATCTTCAGCACATTTTCGCAGCCAGCGTTCGCCGGATTGCTATGGGGCCAACTCTTCGCCATCACCGTAACCTGGCTCATCACTCTTCTCAACATCGTAGGCACTCGCCGTTCTGCGAATGTTCAGCTTGTGCTTACCTGGCTCAAAGGGCTACTGATTCTCGTTATCGCCGGCTTCTGCTTTAATGCAGGTTCTGCGCACGGTGGATGGCACAACTTCGCCACTGACTTCGCAGGCGCAAAGCGGGGTTTCTCCGGCTTCATGATCGCCCTTGTCGCCGCACTATGGGCCTACGACGGATGGAGCGACGTGACCACCATGGCAGGCGAGGTCGAACGTCCCCAGCGCAGCATGCCCATCGCTTTGATAGCTGGTGTCGCCATCGTCGGCGGACTGTACATGCTAACCAACGCAGCGATTCAGTACGTGTTACCAGCCTCTGTCATCGCTACCGTCGACCGGCCTGCCGCCGATGCCATGCGCCTCGTTGCAGGCAACTGGGGCGCAACACTGGTCTCCCTCGGAATGGCCGTCAGCATCGCCGCAACCTTCGTCGGCTCGTCGTTATCCGGAGCGCGAGTCCCCTTTGCAGCCGCGCGTGATGGCCTCTTCTTCAAAGGCCTCGCCTACGTCCATCCGCGATTTCAAACCCCTTCCGCTGCCCTCATTCTTCAGGCCGTGCTCAGTTCCCTGCTGTTGCTCGCCATCGGAAAATTCCAGGCTCTCTTCTCGCTGGCCATCTTCGGAGAATGGCTTTTCTACGCGATGACCTCCAGCACCATTTTTATCTTCCGCCGCCGCGACCCTCCTGCCAGTCGTCCCTACAGCGTCTGGGGATATCCTTTTCTGCCAGCGCTTTTCATCCTCGCCGCAATTGTGCTTCTGGTCTTCTCCTTCGCCGACCAGCCGCGCAACTCGCTGATCGGCTCAGGTATCATCCTGCTCGGCATTCCACTGCATCGCTTCCTGCAACGCCGACGAACAAACTAACTTCGGTTCTGTATCGTCCGCTCATACACGCGCACGTACTCCTGCGCAGGCTTTTCCCACGAGAAGTCCTGCCCCATGCCACGCTTCATCATCTTCATCCACTGCTTTTTATTGCGGAAGACGACGAGCGCGCGTTGTATGGCATCCATCAAATCACTGGAATCGTAGCCCCAGAATTTAAACCCATTGCCACCGCCATCGGGCTCCTCGTCGATCGTGTCGTCCAGTCCGCCGGTGGCTCGGACGATCGGTACTGTCCCGTACTTCAAGCTATAGATCTGGTTCAATCCACCCGGCTCGTAGCGTGAAGGCATCAGGAACATATCCGCTCCGGCCTCGATCTTGTGCGCCATCACATTGTCGAACTTCACCTGCACTCGCACCTTCGAAGAATACCGCTCGGCCATCTCGACCAGCAGCCGCTCATAGTACTCCTCACCGTTGCCAAGGATCACCAGAACCATATCCTCCTGAACCAGCCGGTCCATAATCTCCACGATGAAGTCGAAGCCTTTCTGCGTTGCAAAGCGCGAGACTATGCCGATCACGGCCGTTTCGTCGCTCACGCCTTCGAGGCCAAAAGCGTGCAGCAGATCGCGCCTGCACTCTTTTTTGCCGGCAGGTTTTTCAGCAGAGTAATGTGCCGCGATGTGCGGATCGGTCGCCGGATTCCATTCGTCGTAATCGACACCGTTCAATATGCCAAAGAGATCTCCGCTGCGCCGCTGTATTACCGCTTCAAGTCCATTGCCATACTCCGCCGTCTGAATCTCCTGGGCATATTTCTGACTTACGGTCGTAAGCGCATCGGCATAAACGATGCCGCCCTTTAGGAAATTCACATTGTCATTCTGCTCCAGCTTCTCGAAGGTGAACATATCCCACGGCAGCAACAACGTCTCCATGGTCCGCGGAGGAAACAACCCCTGATAGCCCGCGTTGTGGATCGTCAGCAAAACGGGTACATGCCGCAATACCGGATCGAAGTAGTAGGTCGAGCGCAGCAGCACGGCCAGCATGGCCGTCTGCCAATCGTGCACATGGAAGACGTCGGGTACGCCCAATACCTTCGACGCCTCGATGACAGCACGGCTCAGCAGGCCAAAGCGTTCTGCATTATCGGGATAGTCGCCCGACGGCGTTGCATAAAAGTTCTCGCGATCGAAGAGCTCAGGGCTATTCACAAAGTACGTCTGGACCCCGTCGGCTACTCCACCATCCAGAATGCTCACGAAACGGTTGTACGACGGAAACGGAATCGTGACACTGGGGAATACCACCGGAGCGTCGGGAACGAGCTTCGCAACCTGGCGATAGTACGGCAGAAAGACACTTACCTTATGCCCCAACTTGACCAACTCTTTCGGCAGGCTCTTGACGACATCCGCCAGGCCTCCCGTCTTTGCCCAGGGTGCGCACTCCGATGCTGCAAACACAATATGCATGTAGCCTTCCTTTGCCTTCGCGATCAAACAGTTAGTCTATACAAGAGATATAGATACAAGCCGAAGATATTGGATGCATATGAAACGCAAGCCGAAACTGGGACAAAATTTTCTTGTGGATGATGCTGCCCGCCACGCCATCGTCGACGCTCTCGGCGACCTCTCCCAGCGCACTGTTATCGAGATTGGTCCCGGAAAGGGAGCCATCACGGAGATACTCGCAGGCCGTTCAAAAAACCTGATCGCCCTCGAACTCGACCGCGCCCTCGCTCCTGAACTGACCTTTCGCTTCCGCAACCAGCCTCAGGTTCAGGTTATCGAAGCCGACGTGCTAAAGACAGACCTTCGAGCGCTTGTACCCGAAGGCGAGACCGCAGATGTCATCGGCAACCTGCCCTATTACATCACCTCCGACATCCTGCTTAAGCTCTTCGCCGCGGGCAGCGCTGGCGTCGTATCGCGAGCCGTCCTGATGATGCAGCGTGAGGTAGCCGACCGCGTCTCGGCCGCTCCCGGCGTTCGCGACTATGGCTTGCTCTCAGCCACAGCGCAGATGAACGCGCAGGTCGATCACCTCTTCACACTTCCGCCGTCGGCCTTCTCACCGCCTCCTGAGGTCTACTCCACCGTTCTGCGACTAGAGTTCGCGCCACGTTTCGCCGAATTAGGCGTCGATGCTCAGGGCTTCGATGCCTTCCTCCGTCAATGCTTCGCGCAGAAGCGCAAGACCCTGCAGAATAACCTTCGCGCAGCGGGTTATCCCGCCGAGCGACTCGCCGTAGTATGGCCAGCCAGCATTCCGGCGCAGGCCCGTGCAGAGTCGTTGGCCTTGGAACCTATGGCCGAGCTTTATCGGGCCTTACAAGTTTGATTTGCAGGCTATCGGCCTACTTCGGTGATGGAGCAGCACGAGGCGCAGCCGGTGCCGAAGGCGGTGGTGCCATCCGCGGCGCCGGCGCTGATGGCATCGACCGAGGCATGGGTGGTGGCGCCATCGAACGCGGAGCCTGTGGTGGCGGACTGATCGGTCTTGCTACCGGGTTCGGAGGCGAGGGGCGAGAAACTTGTCCGGGCACATACGACTGCGCCGGCGGATTTGAACGCGGCGCTGGACGCCCATCATCACGCGCTCCCTGCGCCGGATGAGCCCCCTGAATCGCATCCAGCCGCTGACTGTTCGGCGGTGGAGGACGCATCGGCTGACCCGAAGCTGCTGGCGTCCCATCTGCGGTTCTCGGGCCTCTCTCCTGTCTCCATCCATCGGAATGCAGATCTGTCCCCGGTCTGACAACCGGAGTTCCACCCGCATTGAAGCCCGGAGCTGAACCGTGATCTCCAACGCGACCAACCACCGGCTGATGGTTGTGGTCCATCGGAAAATCACGCTGCAACGAAGCCCCCATCGCACTACCGCCCCGCGATGTATAGCTGTTGCCGATCGGCCTCAAAGGCTCGACTGTATGCCCGGCGATCGTGCGCGCTCCCTGCACAGGACGAAAAGGCATCGCGGGTCCACGCCCCGGGTGCACCACGACGATCGGATGAACGCCACCGGGGCCACGCACCGGCAACGGCTGGAACCGATAGCCTCGCGGCGGCTGCACAACGTTGATCACGAAGACACCACCGGGGAAACCCCAGCCGCCAAAACCGCAGTTCACTCCCGGAGCCCAGCCCCAGCCAAAACCGCCCCAGAACGACCAGTTACCGCATCGAAACGGCGTCCAACCCCAGCTATACCCAGACGCCCAAACGTAGCCCGAACTCGGATACCACACCCAGCTTCCATAGCCGTACGGATCGAAGTTCGCATCCATCGCAACCGTCGGCTGCCACACCTGCCCCTGCCCGGGAACGTCGTACCAGCTTCCATTGGCGTCCAGATCAGACCAGCCGTAGCCATGGTCCCCTTCCAGATTGTCGCGCGCCGCCGTTCGTCTGGTAGCTTCATCCGCCGCAGCCTGATCGCGTTCTTCGTTCCAGTTATCCCACGAGTCCTCGGTGATCTGCTGCGACAAGAAATATCGTCCTGCGTCCGACGCATCGGCCGTCAACATCTCGCCCGCACGCACATCCGTGCGGTAGCCATCGGAGTCCTGCGAGCTGGCTCGCTCCACATGGGCCTTGCCTGTGAGCACCGAAATGACCGCGGGTGGCTCATCCAGATTGATTCGAATCGTCGCATTTTCCACGGGCGAGACCACAGCTCCATCAACATACAGTTGATATGTATATTTCGAAGCTGCACGCAGCTCTGCATAAACCAGTCCATGCACCAAACCGAGTTGCGTCTGAAAGTTACCACTCGAATTCGCGCTCAAATGATCGAGGCTCAACGAGCTGTTCGGAGTCAACCGCACCAGGCTGCCGTCCTCAAACTCCACCTCTGCCTGACCATCCTCGCCCGTCATCACACGCAGCCCCTCGGCCAGCGGCATATTCAGCTGGGCTGTATCGCTTCCGGTGTTGTCCATCCGCACAACCGTAACGCTCCCCTGCAGATAGCTAAGCCGGGCAGCGCGTTGTGGCGCTGTATCGTAAGCGTGAGCAGAAACGGCAAACCCGCCAAACAAAAGACATCCCAGCGCCAGCATCGCGCCACAGCCATTAATTCCTCGCCACAGCCCCAAATAATTCCTCATAACAATCCTCGGCCCAATTCGGCGCCTGAGAATTAGACGCTCGCCACCGGCATTTATTTTCTTATTTATCGTCTTTCGATTGTTCCAGCAGCTTACCTGCGCGCAATCGTACCCGCTGAATCACAGCCGTGTCAGCTTCAATCGACTGCAGGGTCGGCGCAATGGTACCCAACTCAAGCGCCCTCCCCTCGTCCACCTCATGCGACAGCGTCGACATCTCCGAATCCAGCCCTAACCGGTCGTAGCGATGAAAAAACTCCAGCCGTCGCCCCTCATCCATCGTGAAGGCAATCGCCAGAAACATATCCGATAGAGCCATGACATTCTTGTTATCGGAGTAGTTGTACACGCAAGAACCCCGTCCATCAGGCCCCACGTAGGTCAGTGTCTTCTTCCCTGTGTTCGCTATGTTCTTCGCCTTTGAATCGCACGTAATGTTGAAGCGGTCGAGCGAGCGAGCCTGCTTGAAGATCTTGCTCACCGTAGCCGGACTCAGTGTTATCACTCTATCGATATGCTTCCCACCCACATACTGCGCAGCGGAACTCGACTGGTTCGGTACACTCGCTGCCTCATCGGCCTGATATCTTCCCGTTCCATCCTCGTGAATCTCCACCGTGTACCGAGGCACTGGCAATCCCTCGCGCTCAAACTGGAAGCTCACTTGCCCCTGCAACACAGCCGGAGGCTCGGTCGCCGACGCAGCCTGGCCAAAAGCGAACGACGCCGCTCCAAGAACCATGAACGCAGCAATCTTCATCGTACGGAACCCTGCTGCAGAAGTGTCTGCGACGTATGGATATGGCAAATGGCAATAGCGAGTGCGTCAGCAGCATCAGCCGAATCCGGCGCCCGATCGAGCTCCAGCAGCCGCGTCACCATGAACTGCACCTGCTCCTTCGCCGCCAGCCCGTACCCTACGACCGCGCTCTTGATCGATAGCGGCGCATACTCCACTACGGGAAGCCCGCAACTCGCCGCAGCAAGCATTGCCACCCCACGAACCTGTCCCAGCTTTAGCGCGGACTTCGCATTGGCCGAGAAAAAAACCTCTTCAATCGCCACGACCTCAGGCTGATGCAGCGCCATCAAACCTGTTAACTCCGCATACACCTGCGCCAGCCGCTGCGGCGTCTTCTCCTTCTTGTTCAGCCGAATCGTTCCCGCAGCAAGATGAACCAGTCGCGGCATCCGCGCCTCGCAGTCCACCTCGACCACACCGTACCCGGTGAACTCCGTCCCGCAATCGACACCAAAGACCCGCATGGGCGAAGTGTACTGCATTTCGAGTAGCTCCCGATCACTCCATTGCCTTATGGAGCGAAACCATCAACAGCCCATTATCGAGAGATTCCCTCAAGCGGCGAACTGGCCGTTGCATACAGCTTCCTCGGCATCCGGCCCGCCAGGAACGCCTGCCGTCCCGCCAGTACCGCGTGCTGCATCGCTTCGGCCATCAGCAGCGGATCCTTCGCCTGCGCAATCGCCGTGTTCATCAGCACCGCGTCGAAACCAAGCTCCATCGCCACAGCCGCATCCGACGCCGTCCCAACACCAGCGTCCACAATCAGCGGAACCTCCGTAATCAGCTCTCGCAGAATCCTAAGATTCGCCGTGTTCTGCAGCCCCAGCCCGCTTCCAATGGGAGCCCCCAGCGGCATCACCGCCGCCGCCCCAACGTCAATCAATCGCTTTGCAAATACAATGTCATCAGAGGTATACGGAAGAACAGTAAAGCCTTCCTTCACCAACACTCGCGTCGCCTCAAGCGTTGCCTGAACATCGGGATACAGAGTCTGCTGGTCGCCAATCACTTCGATCTTCACCCAGTCCGACAACCCCACCTCGCGCCCCAATCGAGCCGCTCGAATCGCCTCGTCTGCCGTATAACAGCCCGCTGTATTCGGCAGCAGGAAATAGCGTTGCGGATCGATATAGTCCAGCAGCGATTCACTCGAGCGGTCGAGATTCACTCGGCGCACCGCCACTGTAACCATCTCGGCACCCGACGCTTCAATGGCTGCCTGGGTCTCCGGACCGTCCTTGTACTTTCCGGTTCCAACAATGAGTCGCGACTGAAAGGCTCTTCCGGCAATGACGAGGGGTTTCATAGCCCCATTCTAAAGCGGTCGTCCGCATTAAACGCAAACGGCTCGCGCTCCGAGGAGCAACGAGCCGTCTGGCGGTGAACTGTTGAGATTGACCTGAGGCGTCCCCACTCGGAACGAGCCTCGGCAAGGATCTTCATTACTTCTGAAAAGACCGCCAGGTCTAGAGCAAGGGACGCTCTAAGCCTCAGTCACCTCACGCTTATCGATGCAACTGTTACTGTCAATTTTCATAGGCTGGATCATCCTCCTTTCCCGTGTACTCGCAGATTACTCTGACACTCCCGCTCATGCAAGCTCTGCCTTAGAACTTCAGCCGCAACCCGACCTGGCTTCCATTCGGCGTTGCAAGCGCCGACACGCGTTCGTACGACGAGAGGATGTTCACTCCATACTCCCCCAGCTCTTCCCTTGCTTTATCGATCGAATAGTTTCGATGTTCCAGCATGTTGAACGATTGCGCCACTGCTTCCAGGCGAGCTCGCGTCCCTAGCTGAAAACTCTTGACCAACTGAGCATTGAAATGAATAAAGTCCAGCCCGGGCATCTCGTTGCGCCTTGTAAAGTCGCCATATCCCGTCAACGCAAAGTTATGGCTCAGATTCTGCCACAGATTCGTCGCCGCATCCGGCGAAGTGTGGAGCGCGCCAGTAAAAGACACCCGCCGCATCTGGTCTCCTACAATGGCGTTGTACTCCTGCGCGCCTGAGCTCTGCGCGGTGGCATACGTATACGAAACCTTGTAATCGCCCCAGCGCACCGGCCTCTGAACGAACGAGACCGAGAGGCCGTCATACGAGGAGTTCGATCCGGACGTATACCGCGTTCCTCCGTAGAATTCATTCCCCGCACTGCATCCACTTGCCACCGCACAAAGCGCCGCGGCGTTATAGCCAGGGGATTCAATCTGCCGCCCACTCACATGCTGCAAGCTTGCCGAAATCGTCGTTCGCGCACCGAGTTGCTGCTCGAACTCCACATTTGCCTCCTCCGCATACGAGTTTTGAATCATCGGATCGACCACACTGAAACTGGCCAGCGACGCGATCGGTATGCCGCTGCGGCCAGCCGTAAAGTTTCCCGACCGCGCCAGGTTGACCGCTCCCATGGAATCCGCCGCGCCCGAGATCGTTGGCAGCGGAAGCTGCTCATACATCAGACCGAAGCCGCCCCGAATCACCGTGCTCCTCGACCCTCCCGGCGCCCACGCAAAACCGACCTGGGGTGCGACATTATTCGTATCGGCATGCACATTTTTCAACGACTCAAGGTCGTACCGAGCCCCTGCCGTCACCACAAAGTCGGGTCTCATCTTCCACTGATTCTGGGCGTAGAAACCCACGTTTCGCGATGATTGGCCAAAACTCGCGTTCCCGGAGGCTCCCTCCAGAAACGCAACGCTCATCTGGTTGAAGAAGAAATCCCCACCCACCTGCATAGTCTGGCGGCCCATCTGATGATAAAGATTATCCGCAGCCTCGTAGATCCTGTACCGACGTGCCGTTGCCACATCCGCCTGGATGCCCTGTGCCGGCGCCCCCGCCGGAACCCGCACACTTCCATCGACATACTGCGCCTGCGTCGCATTGATCGTCCGCGGCGAAATCGCAACCGTGTTGTCCACCGTCGCAGTCTGCTGCTGTATGTTGAGGCCCGCTGCCTGCGCCCCGGCACCCTGCAACGGATTACTCATAGCCGAACGGCTATAGCGTGCACTCACCGTATCCCGCTGTCCAATCTGATGGTCGATTCGCGCCAGAAGCTGATTGGACACCAGCGAGTGCCCCGCAGAATCCTTTTGTAAAAGAGGCTGGCCAACACTACCCGCGAGTACCTTGTTTCGATCCATCGAGTTCTGGTCGAAACCCACAAAATACGAGCTCCCTCCGCGTTGGCTCGCTCCTCCCACCGATCCGCCATACTGCGCCAACGGAACCTGAACAGCGGTCAGCATTCCGTTCAAACCCATCAGCGAGTTTCCCGCCAAACCATACACTTCACCATGAACCATCGCCGCATTCGCGCCCGGGATGCCCATAGAAACCCCTGCACGATACGCATCGTTCATCACCCGAAATTCCTGGATCGCCGTCAGGCCGTTGAGCATATCGGGCATCTCAATCGCCTGCCCCTCACCCACAGGCCGAGGCTCGTCGAGCAGTGGCATCGTCGCAGTGTTTGATCGTGGAGTATTGAAGATGAGCCGTTGACTAGGCTGCGCCGCACTTTCTGCTTTTCCAAGTTGAACAGATACTACCGCTGCCTCATGCCCCTGCACAGTCACAACTCGCCTTGCATCGGCGAAGTTGGCGCGGTGCACCGTCACCTCATAGCGCCCGTCCGGAAGATCGGCAAACTGGAACCTTCCATTTCGATCGCTGGCCGTCGAAAACGATCGTTCCGTTCCATCCTGCACCACCGTTACGGTAGCCTCGGCTACATTCACGCCTGAAAGGTCAGTAAGCCTTCCGCTCAGCGAGCCGCCGAAGCTCTGCTGTTGAGCCAGCAAACTCGCCGTTGCACAAAACAACGCAAATACAGGAACGGATCGACTCAACAAAGTGACCTCCCACAGATGCCGCAGAACGCCGCAAGTTTACCAAACCAACCACTGCCCTCGTCCATTCCGCAATCAAAGGCATCGCTTTGCAATAACTTACGCATCTCACTGCATAACGCGCACGTAGACGCACGAAAGGTCAACCCCATCCATGAAACCAGCAACCATCATCGGAGCTTTGCTCATTCTCCTAGCCATCATCGGATTTGCCACCGGAGGCATCTCCTTCACGCACCAGAAGAAAGACGTCGATCTCGGACCCGTCCAGGTCTCCCACGAAACCAAGGACACATTGCCAATCTCCCCCATCCTTAGCACCCTCGCACTTGTCGCCGGTGTCGGCTTGGTCGCAGTTGGGGTCAAAGGCCGCTAGACACAACCAATTCCTGAGCGGCGCACAACAGCCGCTCGGGAGTCGGGAGCACAAGGCACAGTCATTTCAGATACGCCCGTACCAGATCGATCAGATCTTCTCCCAGATCCGGTGTAAGTGGAGCGTGACCGTCCTGCAAAAGATGCAGCCGGATATGGTCCTCCAGAACCTCCGCCATCAAGCCGTTGATACCGCCCCTCACCGCAGCCAACAGCATCAAAACCTCGGCGCAGTCATGGTCCTCGGCTGCAAGCTTTCGCTCGACCGATTCCATCTGCCCGCGAATCCGTTTCATTCGATTCAGCAGCTTCGCTTTTTCACGATTTACGTGTGACATAAATATAACTCCTATACCCTACGGGGGTATACTATCAGTGTTGTTCATCCGCGACGCAAGCCCTTCACAGCCAGTCTTGCAGCAGAAAGGAGAAGTCAGCCAAATGATCATGCAAATGACCAAACGGATGTTGCATCTTAATCGATCAAAGATGTCCCGTCCTCGCCCCGATATCGTTCGCCGCTGGGTTGAAACCGCGGATGAGCGTTGTCCGCTCGCCTGTGTCTGGTTCGCCCTGCCCGCAGTCATCGCGGATACCCTCGCCGACCATGACGACGACCCCGGATCAATGCGGCCTGCCTTCTCCCGTCGTTCTTTGAAGGCAGGCTGTTTGCTCTATATTCATACTTCTCCTGCACCCTTAATACGATCATCCCGAATGCCCAAGGACTCGATGCAAGCGCTGGCCGCTCTCTTTCTTCTTACTCTTTCGCTCACTTGCTATGGCCAGGATCTGCTCCCGGAAGATCCGCATCCAAGCAAACCCGCGGCTCCGTCCAAACCATCGGCACCAGAGACAGACCCACCCCTGACCATCTTTCCGCACTCTGAAACCTCCCGCTTTCTGGCGACCGGGCAAGCCAATATCATCCTGCAGGGCCACGGCCCCTTCCACTCTCCCTACGAAGGAATCAACAGCCTCCAAAGCCGAGGCGAATACAAGACTTCCCTGCTCGGAACGCTCTTCCTCGGAGCGCAGGTCAACCGCAACCCCCGGTACAACACCGACGCCATCCTGGACATTGAATCCTCCGGCGGCCGCGGCATCAGCCAGGCGCTCGGTCTCGCCGGCTTCACCAACCTCGACGTCGTCCGCAACCCAAACCTCGGCTCGAAGCCCTACATCGCCCGCGTTCAGATTCACCAGACCCTCGGCCTCACCGACAAGCTCATCGAAAGCGAACGCACACCTTTCGCTCTGGCTACGCAGGTTCCCGAGCGTCGCTTCGAGCTCCACTTCGGCAAGATGAGCCTCCCCGACTACTTCGACATCAACACCGTCGGCTCCGACAGCCACCTCCAGTTCCTCAATTGGACCATCGACAACAACGGAGCCTGGGACTACGCCGCCGATACCCGCGGCTACACCTACGCCGGCGTCCTTGAATACCACGACAAAAACTGGTCCGCCCGCTACGGTCTCGCCGCCATGCCCACCACCGCCAACGGCATCGACCTCGACTGGGCCATCAGCCGCGCCAGTGGACAAAATATGGAGTTCGAGCTCCGTAAATCGCTGCTCGGTCCACTCGTCTCCTCCGACCGCAAAGGCACCGTCCGCGTGCTCAGCTTCGTCAACCATGCCAACATGGGCCTCTATCGTGACGCCGTAAATGCCTTCCTCGCCGGACAGGATCCCAAGCCCGACATCGTCGCACACAGGAAGTTCAGCTCCGTAAAGTACGGCTTCGCCCTCAACGCCGAGCAGGAAGTGACCCGGAACCTCCGCGCCTTCACCCGCATCGGCTGGAACGAGGGCCAGCACGAGTCCTTCGCCTACACCGAGGTCGATCAGACCGTCTCGTTCGGCGGCGACTACTCCGGACGCGGATGGTCCCGCCCCAACGACAAGCTGGGCGTGACCTTCGTCAGCAATGCCATCAAGAAAGACCACCAGAACTACCTGGCCTACGGTGGCCTCGGTTTCCTGCTCGGTGACGGCAAACTGAACTACGGTCGCGAAAACATCGTCGAAGCTTACTACAATCTGCACGCGTGGCGCGGCGTCTACTACGCGCTCGACCTCCAATCCATCAACCACCCCGGCTACAACAGAGATCGTGGTCCGGTCCTGGTCGAATCCCTAAGAATGCACGTCGACTTCTAGATCGGTTTTTCCTAGACCGGTTTTTCAAAAAAAGATGATGTGGTCAAAATCGAAGTGTCATCCTAAGCGGAGCAACTCGCGCACTTGCGAGTTGCGGAGTCGAAGGACCTGTGGTTGTTTTCCTCTACCTTACGTTTACGGTATCCCTATCCATGGATCCACTCTATGTCTGCCCTAAAACCAAAAGTACGAACCTAAGCCACATCAATTGAATACTTTGCGCAAAAAAGTACGGGTAGGGATGTAGCCTCGAACCTAACCCCAAGACCGTATACTCCAGATTGTGATCCAGCTCTTCGGCTTCCTTATAGGTCTCATCTTCGGCAGCTTCCTGAACGTCTGCATCTCTCGCATACCTAATGGTGAGTCGATCGTCCACCCTCGTTCCCGCTGCCCACAATGCGGAGCGACGATCCGCTGGTACGACAACATCCCCCTCCTGAGCTGGCTCCTCCTCCGGGGCCACTGCCGCGACTGCAAACAGTCCATTCCGCGGAGTTATCCGCTCGTAGAGCTCGCTGTAGGCCTCTGGTTCATGGTGCAGGCGATACAGCTTCAATCGGCACCTCCCAGCGTTATCTATAAGCTCGAGATCGTATCCCTCGCCATCCTCGGCTTCCTCCTGATAGGCCTCATCGTCATCGACTGGCAGACATTAACCCTCCCCGACACCTTCACCCTGACCGGGATCGCCATCGCCATCTTCCTCGTCTGCACCCAGGCAATCTTCCTCGGCCCCACCGAAGACCAAGTCCTTCTCACCAAACATAGCCTTCACCTCACCAGTCCCGGAGGAGTAACCGATCACGGCAACGTCTTCCTCACTGGCCCCGAAAGCCTCATCTTCGGCCGTATCGCCGCCATCGTCGGAGCCGCTCTCATCCTCCTGGTCGTCCGCTGGCTCTATAAAGCCCTTCGCCATCGCGAAGGTATGGGTTTGGGCGACGTAAAGCTCCTCGCCATGATCGCCGCCTTTCTCGGCTTCTGGCCATCGATCCTCGCCCTCTTTATCGGCGTTCTGCTTGCAAGCCTCTACGGAGTCGTCCTGCTGTTCCGAGGCAAAGCCCATGCCACCACCAAGCTAGCCTTCGGCAGCTTCCTTGCCATCGGCGGACTCTTCTCCGCGCAGTTCGGCGACCGCATCATCAACATGTACACCGCACTTCTTCGATAGCCGCACAAACAAAGCCATTTACTTGACACTTGCCAGCCGCAATCTTAGAGTCGAAGATGGCCATGCAAAGTTACCCCTACATATGGAACTACCTTCCCCTGGTGCTTCAGATTCTGGTCGCCCTAGGGCTTGCATGCGGCATGGTGGGCGCCTCCTTTTTCATCGGCAAACATAAGAACTCCCGCACCAAAGCCAGCACCTACGAGAGCGGCATGGACCCCATCGGCGACGCCCGCGGCCGCTTCTCGGTCCGTTTCTATATGGTCGCGATGCTCTTTATTCTCTTCGACGTGGAAGCTGTCTTCATGCTTCCCTGGGCCGTTATCTTTCGCCGCCTGCCCGCCATCACTGGCTCCCGTATGTTCGGCTTCTACGAGATGATTGTCTATCTCGGTTTCGTCGCCGTCGGCCTCTTCTATGTCTGGAAGAAAGGCATCCTCGACTGGGCCAACGACAAGGGAGACCTCTAGTTATGTACGATCCCACCTCAGCCCTCACCGGCACCGAAGCCGTCTTCGCGGCCCACCCCGATAACGCCGCCGTCCAAGCGCTCTCATCGCTCGCTATCGACGCCAAGTACGACCGCGACGAGTTGACCATCACCGTCACCCGCGAGACCGTCATCGCCGCTTGTCAGGCCCTTCAGCAAGCAGGCTACAACTTCCTTGAGACCGTCACCGCAGTCGACTGGTACCCCTCCGAACCTCGCTTTTACATCACCTACCACATTCTGTCGCACTCGCTGAAGCAGCGCATACGCCTCGTCGTCCGGCTCAACAGCGAAGACGCCTCCATCGACAGCATCGTCACCGTCTGGCCCTCAGCAAACTTCTACGAGCGCGAAGTCTTCGATCTCTTCGGTGTTCACTTCGGCGGCCATCCTAACCTCCGCCGCATCATGATGCCCGAAGACTGGAACGGGAATCCCCTACGCAAGGACTACCCCGTGGAGGGCTATCGCTAATGGCACCCGTCGCTGCTCCCGATCAGATCAACCCCGGCATCGAAGACGTAGTTGCTGATGCCAAACTGAATCACCACGGTACCGACCCCACCTCCGATCAGACCATGATCATCAACATGGGTCCGCAGCACCCCTCGACCCATGGCGTACTCCGTCTCGTAGTCGAAATTGACGGCGAAACCGTCGTCTCGCTCGCTCCTGACATCGGCTACCTGCACACCGGCATTGAAAAGACCTGCGAGGCCAAGTTCTACCAGCAGGTCGTCCCCCTCACCGACCGCGTCGACTATCTCTGCCCCATGACCAACAACCTCACCTACTGCCTCGCAGTAGAGAAGTTGCTCGGCCTCGAGATTCCCGAACGCGCCCAATATCTCCGCGTCCTGCTCAACGAACTCACCCGCATCCAGTCGCATCTTGTCTGGCTCGGCACCCACGCCATGGATATCGGCGCGCTTACCATCTTCCTCTACTGCTGGCGCGAGCGTGAAGACATCATGCGCATCTATGAGAACGTCTCGGGCCAGCGCATGATGACCAGCTACTTCCGCATCGGCGGCCTCGCGCTCGAACCGCCGCTGGACTTCTACAAGCAGGTCCAGGACTTCCTGAACATGATGCCAGCGCGCATCGACCAGTATGAAAACCTCCTCACTGGCAATCCAATCTGGATGAATCGCCTCAAGGGAGTGGGCTATCTCTCAGCCGCAGACGCCATCGCTCTTGGCGTCACCGGACCGCCTTTGCGCGCCTCGGGCGTCGACTGGGACCTTCGCCGCGACATGCCCTACTCGGGCTACGAGAAGTTCGAGTTCAAGGTCCCCGTCTCCGATGTAGGCGATGTCTGGGCGCGCTACGTCGTCCGAATCGAGGAGATGCGCCAGTCGGTCAAGATCTGCCAGCAGGCGCTCGATGGTCTGCCCGAAGGCCGCATCGTAGCCGACGCCCCCAAGATCGTCCTGCCCGACCGCGAACAGATGAAGACCCAGATGGAATCCCTCATCCATCACTTCAAAATCGTCACCGAAGGCTTCGCTGTTCCCGCAGGAGAGGTCTTCCAGGCCGTCGAATCACCTCGCGGCGAGATGGGCTACTACGTCGTCTCCGACGGCACCGCCAAACCGTACCGCGTCCACATGCGCAACCCGTCCTACGCGACCCTGCAGGCACTCGAAACCATGTGCAAGGGTCGCCTCCTCGCCGATGTCGTCGCTGTCATCGGATCGATCGATATCGTCTTAGGAGAGATCGACCGCTAAAAGTATCAGCCATATTTCGTCTTCGTTTTTTTGTTCTTCGTTTTGCTTAAGGGCACGGCTTCAGCCCGTGCCGAAGAAGTTGAAATCAGAAAGGGGCTTTAGCCCCTGAGGTAACGGTTGGACACGAAACTCCACCGAGAGCTTTGGACCTCCTGGGCATCGCTGCTTCGCTCCTACGCCGCCGCCCACGGACTCAACAGCCGGCATCATGCAGTCGTCGAGGTCGGCGCAGATGAAATCACCCTCCGCGTAGCAAGCCGCTGGCTTCGCTTCACGCACGAGACGCTTCAAGATAGTGAAGGTAATCAGACCGGCTTCAGCCTCCAGGAAGACGGAACTGTTAAACTGAACGGTATCGCCGAAGAGATGGACCTTGCCGCCGAAAAACTGGCGCGGGAGATGATGCATAGTGAGTGATGTTTTTTTGTTGTCATTCCGCAGCGTAGCGGAGGAATCTGCTTCACCTTGCTGCCGAGGATCTTACGCATGAGCACAACAGCCAATACGATCTTCTCCCCGGAGCTGGCCGCCCGCTTCGACCATCTCGTAACGATCTACCCGCTCAAGCGCTCGGCGCTCGTGCCCATGCTGCTCTACGCGCAGGATGAGGTCGGCTACGTCTCCGACGCCGTCGTCACCGAGATCGCACAGCGCATCGGTATTCTGGAATTGGACGTACGCAACGTGCTTTCGTACTACTCCATGCTGCGCACCAAGCCCGCGGGCAAGTACAACCTGCAGGTTTGTACCAACATCTCCTGCATGCTGCGCGGCGGCTACGAGATCCTCGACCACTGCAAGGCCAAGCTCGGAATCGGCCATAAGGAAACCACAAAAGACGGCACGTTCTCTCTGGAAGAAGTAGAGTGCATCGGCGCCTGTTGCTGGGCTCCCGCCATGCAGGTCAACTACGACTTCCACGACAACCTCACCACCATCAAGGTCGACGAGATCCTCGAAACCTACCGCAACGGCCAGGGAAAGGACGTGAAGTAGATGCCTACCCTCGTCTCTCATCCAGATGAAGTCAAAGTAATCTCCCGCCGCTTCGGCATGGGTGCAGCCAACATCGATAAGTACATCGAACTCGATGGCTACAAAGCCGTCCAGCAGGCGCTCGCCGAAGGCCCGGAGAAGATGTCCGCCTGGATCATCGACACCATGAAGGCCAGCGGCCTTCGCGGACGTGGCGGAGCCGGCTTCCCCACCGGCATGAAGTGGTCCTTCGTTCCTAAAGTCAGCGAAAAGCCCAAGTACGTCCTGGTCAATGGCGACGAGTCCGAGCCCGGAACCTGCAAAGACCATGTCATCTTCCTCGAAGACCCGCACGCCGTCATCGAAGGCACCATGATCGCCGGCCTCGCCATCGGCTCCAAGCTCGGTTTCATCTACCTGCGCGGCGAGTACCGCTACCTCCTCAAGATCGTCGAAAAGGCCGTGGCCGACGCCTACGCCCGGGGCTTCCTCGGCAAAAACATCTTCGGCACCGGCGTCGACTTCGATATCATCACCCAGACCGGAGCCGGAGCCTACGAGGTCGGCGAAGAGTCCGCCCTCATGGAGTCGCTCGAAGGCAAGCGCGGCGTCCCTCGCATCAAGCCACCCTTCCCTGCTGTCGTCGGCCTCTACGGTGGCCCCACCGTTATCAACAACGCCGAGACCATCGCAAACGCCCCGCACATCCTTCTCATGGGCGGCGAGGCCTATGCCAAGCTCGGCACCGAGCGCAACGGCGGCACACGTCTCTTCGGCATCAGCGGTCACGTCGAGCGCCCCGGCGTCTACGAGCTACCCATGGGCTACTCGCTCCGCAAGGCAATCTACGACGTAGCCGGCGGCATCAAGGACGGCAAGAAGCTCAAAGCAGTCGTCCCCGGCGGCTCTTCCTGCCCCGTCCTCACCGCCGACGAGATCGACGTAGGCCTCGACTTCGACCAGATGGGCAAAGCTGGCACCATGCTCGGCTCGGGCGGCATCGTCGTGTTGGACGAGACCGTCTCCATCGTCGAATTCGCCCTCCGCACCATCGCCTTCTACCAGCACGAATCCTGCGGTTGGTGCATTCCCTGCCGCGAAGGCACGGACTGGATCAAGAAGACCCTCACCCGCGTCCACGCAGGCGGCGGCTCCAAAAAAGACATCGACAACGTTCAGTACCTCGCCGAAAACATGATGGGCCGCACCTTTTGCCCGCTCGGCGACGCCGCAGCCATGCCCACCCTCGGCTTCGTTAAGAAGTTCCGCAAAGAATTCGAAGACTACATCGAAGGCCGCAAGGCCGGAACCCCCATCATCACCGTTGAGCAGCTCGTTGGAGCACATTAAACCATGCCAGACGTAAATTTCATCGTAGACGGCAAGAAACTCACCGCACCCGCCGGCACCCTGCTCATCGACGCCTGCAAGTCCTCCGGCATCGAGATCCCGGCCTTCTGTTACTACCCCGGCCTCTCGCTCCAGGCAGCCTGCCGTATGTGCGTCGTCCGCATCGAGAAGATGCCGAAGCTCCAGACCGCCTGCACCACACCGGTCGCCGAAGGCATGGTCGTCCAGACCGAGACCCCCGAGATCGCTCAGGCCCGCAAGGCCACCCTGCAACTTCTCCTCGGCAACCACCCGCTCGACTGCCCCGTCTGCGATGCCGGCGGAGAGTGCGAGCTGCAGGACATGACCTTCAAGTATGGCGCCGCCGACAGCTTCTACGCCGAGCCCAAGAACCACCGCGAAGAGCAGAAGTGGTCACCCGTCGTCTACTTCGACCGCCCCCGCTGCATCCTCTGCTACCGCTGCGTGCGCATGTGCGGCGAAGGTATGGATGTCTTCGCTCTCGGCATCCAGAACCGCGGCAGCTCGAGCGTCATTGCACCGAATATTCCGGCCGCTCAAAGCCCCGACGACCTCGCCCACGTCGACTGCGAGCAGTGCGGCATGTGCATCGATGCCTGCCCCGTAGGCGCTCTCACCTCCGGCACCTATCGCTACAAGACCCGCCCCTGGGAGATGAATCACGTTGCCACCATCTGCACCCACTGTGGCGATGGCTGCAAGACCACGCTCGGCGTCCGCTCCACCTCCGACGGCAGCGAGATCGTTCGCGGCGACAACCGCGACAAGTCCGGCATCAACGGCGACTTCCTCTGCAACAAGGGCCGCTATGCCTTTGACTTTGCCAACCACACAGAACGCATCACGCAGCCTCTCGTCCGCCAGCCCAATGGCGAGCTCAAGCCCGTCTCCTGGGACCACGCCTTCGATCACGTCGGCAAAAAATTCCGGGAGCTCCGCGACACCCGCGGCGGCAAGTCCATCGGAGTCATCGGCTCCAACCGCACGACGAACGAAGAGTCCTACCTCCTCCAGAAATTCGCCCGCACGGCCCTCGGCACCAACAACATCGACCACCATCGCACCGCGGACTATGTCACCTTCGCCCAGGCCCTCGCCGGAACCAAAGGGCGCACCGCCTCTCTGCGCGACACCCAGACCGCGCCAGCCATTATGATCCTTGGCGGCGACCCTACCAACCAAGCCCCGGGCACCGCATGGAACATTCGCACCAACGTCCGCATTAATCGTGCACGTCTCTACGTCGCCAACTCCGAAGAGATCAAACTTCGCCGCCAGGCTCACGCCTTCGCGCACATCGCTCCCTTCAGCTACGGCGCACTCGCCAGCTTCCTCACCGGAGACGACACCGCCGTCGATACTCTGACACACTCCGGCGCAGACGCAGCTTCCTTCCATAACTTCCGCGAAACCGTCCGTGCCGAAGAGAGCCTCGTCGTCCTCATCGGCTCCGAGATTCGCGGCGCAGACCTGAAGCGCCTTCTTGCCTTCGGTCTTACCTTGCCGAACAGGAAGTTCGCGCTTCTCTCCGACTACGTCAACGCCCACGGCGCCGCCGACATGGGCCTGCTCCCCGACATGCTCCCCGGCTACACCCCGGTCGCATCTGCAGCCACCTTCGCCGAGTACAACGCCCCCGCCACTCCCGGACTCGACATGCTCGAAATCTTCGAAGCAGCCGGTCGCGGTGAACTCTCCGCTCTCTACGTCGTCGGCTCCAACCCTGTCGCCCGCTACAGCGTCGATCCCGCAGCCCTGAAGAACACCTTCGTCGTCGTACAGGACATGTTCCTCACCGAGACCGCCGCCCTCGCCGACGTCATCCTCCCCGCCGCGAACCTCTACGAGAAGTCCGGCTCCGTCACCAATAGCTACGGCGATCTCCAGCAGGTCAACAAAGCCGGAGACCGCGCCGGCGTCCGCACTGACTTCGAAATGATCGTCCGCATCGCCGACAGGATGGGCGCAAACATCTCCGAACTTGTCCCCTTCGGCAAAGGCACCCGCGCCGACATGGGCCAGTCACGCGGCGCGCAATCCGGCGAAGCCGACCGCCACGCCGTTTGGCTCACCGCAAACAATCTGGAGCCCAAGCTCAGCCCCTTCGATCCATGGGCCATCCTTGACGAGATCCAACGCCTCGTCCCCGGCTACAACCTCCTCCGTCTCCAGCTCCTCAGCGGCAACGACCAGCACCTCGATCCCGCCGCACCCGCAGAACTCGTACAAATCACCAGCCGCCGCGACCTCGTGCTTCCGGCAAACGACACCCTCTTCACCTCCGGCACGCTCGGTCGATACTCACCCATGCTGAACGATGTGCAGCAGTTCCAAGCAAACGAACCCTTGATTCAGATCCAGGCCACCGGCGATTGATCAAACGCAGCTCAACCGAAAGCAACCAATAGATTTCAGATTCAAGAGCCAGGAGCCAGAAGCTAAAACCGAATGAGCCACCTCACTCCATTCCAGACATTTCTGCTGCTCAGCATTCTCAAGATCGTAGTCGTCCTCGTCATCACTCTGACAGCAGTCGCCTACACGGTGCTGCTGGAGCGCAAGGTCCTCGGCCGCATCCAGAACCGCTGGGGCCCCTCACGCGTCGGCCCCTTCGGCCTGCTACAGCCCCTCGCCGACGGCGCCAAGCTCTTCCTCAAAGAAGACCTGCTCCCCTTCGCCGCCGAGCGCCCGCTCTTCATCATCGCGCCCATCATCGCGCTCACCTGCTCGCTTATTTCTATCGCCGTCGTTCCCTTCGGCCAGGTCCAGCACGTCGTCGTATCCGGTGTCGCCGTCGACATCTTCAACATAGCCGATCTCAACATCGGCCTGCTTGTCATCCTCGGCATCACCTCCATCGGCGTCTACGGCATCGCGCTCTCCGGCTGGTCTTCGAACAACAAGTTCGCTCTCCTCGGCTCGCTCCGCGCCACCTCGCAGATGATCAGCTACGAGCTCGCCCTCGGCCTGTCTCTAGTCGGTGTAGTCCTTCGCGCCCAATCCCTCAGCCTGCGCGACATCGTCAACAGCCAATCCGCCCACGGAGCACTCTCCTGGAACGTCTTCGGCGGCTTCCAGTTCGTCGCCTTCTTCGTTTATCTCCTCGCCGCCTACGCCGAGACCAACCGCGCCCCCTTCGACCTCCCCGAGGCCGAGTCCGAGCTCATCGCCGGTTACCACACCGAGTACAGCTCCATGAAGTTCGCCATGTTCTTCATGGCCGAGTACGCCAACATGATCACCGTAAGCTGTGTCGCGACCCTTCTCTTCTTCGGCGGAGCGTCCAGTCCCTTTGGCAATCTCTTCCCCGCCATCGGTGGCCCCATTGTGCAGGCCATCCTGCCCATCTTCTGGTTCGTCGTCAAAGTCTTCGCGTTCCTTCTGCTCTACATCTGGGTTCGCGGCACCGTTCCCCGTTTCCGTTATGACCAGCTCATGTCCTTCGGTTGGAAGTTCCTACTTCCGTTGTCCATGGCCAATATCATCGTCACCAGCCTCATCTATGCTTTACGCGGCTAGCCTTGCGGCAAGCTGTTTTACAATCAGCAGATAGCCCGTAACATCTGCTCCGTTTCAAACGAGATCGAAGAAGGACTCATCGGATCATCATGCAACTGGCACTCTTCATCATCTTTGGCGCGCTGGCGGTCGCAGGAGCACTCAACTTCCTGTTCCAGAAGCACCCCATCAACAGCGCCCTCTCGCTGGTCGTCGTCATGATGTCGCTGGCCGTCCTCTACTGGTCGCTCGGCGCGGAGTTCCTCGCCGCCGCTCAGGTCATCGTCTACTCCGGCGCCATCATGGTGCTCTTCGTCTTCATCATCATGCTGCTCAACGCCGGCGAAGAAGAACGAACCACCGGCAGCCGAGCCGCCTACATCGCCGGAGTTCCCGGAGCCGCCGCCATATTCTGCCTGCTCAGCTTCGTCTTCCTCTCCGAAGGCAAAGCTCTCGGGACTGCTAACCTCGGCGGCCACCTGAACCACGCCGTCAGCAACATATCCGAGCTCAGCGCTGTCCTCTTCACGAAGCTTCTTCTCCCCTTCGAGGTCACCTCAATCCTGATCCTCATAGCCATCCTCGGAGCCGTCGTGCTCGCGCGAAAGGAGCAGTAGCCCCTTATGAACGCAGCCGTTCCCATCGCCTGGTACCTCATCCTCGCCGCGATCCTCTTCTCCGTCGGCGTCGCGTCGTTCCTCATCAAGCGCAACATCGTCACCGTTTTCATGTCCATCGAGCTCATGCTCAACGCCGTCAATCTGACCTTCGTCGCATTCGCGCACATGTGGCACCAGGTCTCGGGACAGATCTTCGTCTTCTTCGTCATGGTCGTAGCCGCAGCGGAAGCCGCGGTCGGCCTGGCCATCATCATCTCCATCTTCCGCACACGCCAGACCCTGAACGTCGATCAGGTCAACCTGATGAAACTTTGAGATTCGAGAAATATTGATGCCCGCTTCTTATCTCTGGCTAATTCCGCTGCTTCCTTTCGCCGGCTTCCTTATCAACGGAATCCTTGGCCGCAAGTTCCCGCGCGCCCTCGTCACCGCCGTTGCTCTCATCTGCACCGCCATCCCCGTCATCCTCTCGGTATGGCTCTGGATCACAATCAAAGCCTCGGGCGCACCCGAAGGCATGAGCATCATCGGAAGCCCCTGGATCTCCATCACCGGCCTCCAGATCGACTTCGCCCTCACCGTCGACCATCTCACCCTCATCATGCTCGGCGTGGTCACCGGCGTCGGCTTCCTCATCCACCTTTACTCCGCCGGATACATGGCACACGAAGAAGGCTACTGGCGCTTCTTCGCCTACCTCAACCTCTTCATGTTCTTCATGTCCATCCTGGTCCTCGCCGAGAGCTTCCTTCTGCTCTTCGTCGGCTGGGAGGGCGTCGGCCTCGCCTCTTACCTCCTCATCGGCTTCTACTTCAAGAAGGACTCCGCCGCCAACGCCGGTAAGAAAGCCTTCATCGTCAACCGTATCGGCGACTTCGGCTTCCTGCTCGCCATGTTCCTCATCGTCGCCAACTTCGGTTCGCTTAGCTTCTCGCACGTCTTCTCGAGCATCGCCGCCAACCCCGATTGGCATGGCGGCATCCTCACCGCCATCGCACTCCTGCTCGTCGTCGGTGCAGCCGGCAAATCCGCGCAGATCCCTCTCTACGTCTGGCTCCCCGACGCCATGGAAGGCCCCACCCCCGTCTCCGCCCTCATTCACGCGGCAACGATGGTCACGGCTGGCATCTACATGGTCGCGCGTTGCCACACTCTGTTCGACCGCTCACCCTACGCTCTCGGCGTAGTCGCCATCATCGGCGCCGCCACGGCCATCTTTGCCGCCTGCATCGGCCTCGTTCAGCACGACATCAAGCGCGTTCTGGCCTACTCCACCGTCTCCCAGCTCGGCTACATGTTCCTGGCCTGCGGAGTCGGAGCCTATGAAGCCGGCATCTTCCACCTGATGACTCACGCCTTCTTCAAGGCGCTGCTCTTTCTCGCCGCCGGCTCAGTCATCCACGCGCTCTCCGGCGAGCAGGACATGCGCAAGATGGGCGGTCTCCGCAAGCGCATCCCCGTCACCTTCTGGACCATGACGATGGGCGTCTTCGCCATCGCGGGCATCCCGCCGCTGGCCGGTTTCTTCTCCAAGGACGAGATCCTCTTCCGCGCCTTCGTCTCGCCTAATCCACTGGGCAAGCTCCTTTGGCTCGTCGGCCTCGTCACCGCTGGTATGACCGCCTTCTACATGTTCCGCCTCTGGTTCAAAACCTTCTTCGGCCCCGAGAACTTCGACGAGCATGCCCACGATCATGAAACCGCACACTCCCACGGGGTCCACGAGTCTCCCTGGATCATGCTCTTCCCACTAGTAGTGCTGGCCATCCTCTCGGTCATCGGCGGATGGGTTGGCATTCCCATTGCCTTTGGAGGAAAAGACAAAGCTGAACACTTCCTCCAGCCAGTTTTCAACGCAGGTGTCGTTGAAACAGCTACCAATGTCGCAAGCCACGGCCTGGAACTTGCACTGGCCGCAATCTCGGTCCTTGTCGCTGCCTTCGGCTTCTTCATCGCCTACGTCTTTTATTACAAGAAGCCGGGCACAGCCACGGCCTTCGCAAAGAAGGCTCCAGCCCTCTATCGCCTCGTCGAAAACAAGTTCTACGTCGACGAAATCTACTCGGCCGTCATCGTCACACCGCTGCTCATGTTCACTCGCATCTTCCTCGGCGGCCTCATCGACAGCGTCCTCGTCAACGGCTCAGGGAAAGCCGCTGGCGCAACCACCAGAGGCCTCAGCGCTCTTACCAGCCGCATCCAGTCCGGAAACATCCGCTCCTACGCAGGCTGGCTCGCCTTAGGCGCAGCAGCAGTCCTTGTCGTCATGATCTTTGGCCGTTCATTCTGGATGCACTAAACATCCATCGTTGTACTTGTCGCAATTTGCTGTTGTTGTTCTTGCTGTGGTTAGTTGTTCTTGCTGTTGTTAGTTTTACGTCGTCATCCTGAGCGTAGCGAAGGATCACTGTATTTGCTTTGCCGTTGCTTATTCTTTTGTTTGTCATCCCGTAGGGATCTGCTTCTGTCGTTGCTTTGTTTTTTCGCATCATGCACCACCCAAAAATTCAATGAATATCGACCACTCCATCCTGACCCTCATCACCTTCCTCCCCCTAGCGGGCGCGGTCCTCCTGGCGCTCCTGCCGGACAACGGCAAGCTGATGCAGTGGGGCGCGCTCGCCGTCACTCTAGTCACTTTCCTGCTCACCCTGCACCTGCCCGCCCACTTCGTCACCGGAGCCGCCGCCGGAACCTTCCAGTTCGAGCAGAACGTCTCCTGGATCTCCAGCCCCGCCATTCGCTACCACCTCGGCGTCGATGGCCTTTCTATGTGGCTCGTCGTGCTCACCGGCTTCCTTGCGCCTCTTGGCGTCCTCGCCTCCTGGCGCGCCATCGACACCCGCAAAAGACTCTTCTACATCCTCTTCCTTCTCCTTCAGGTCGCGATGTACGGCGTCTTCGTCTCGCTCGACCTCTTCCTCTACTACGCCTTCTGGGAGCTCTCCCTCGTCCCGATGGTCCTGCTCATCGCCACCTTCGGCCGCACCGAAAACCGTCGCCGCGCCGCCATCAAGTACTTCCTCTACACCTTCATCCCCTCGGCCATCCTGCTCGTCGCGATGGTCTGGCTCTACGCCCGCACCGGCACCTTCGATCTCCCGACCCTCTCGGCCCTAGCCGCCACCCACGGCATCTCGACCAACTCCGCCGCCCTCTGGCTGGCCTCGCTTGCCTTCCTCGCCGCCTTCGCCGTCAAGGTTCCTATCTTCCCGCTCCACGGATGGCTCACCGACGCCGTCGCCGAAGCCCCCACCGCCGCCGTCATGGTCCTCGCCGGCAAACTCGGCCTCTACTCCATCCTGCGCTTCTCCTTCGGCATCTTCCCCGAGCAGTCCCGCCACATCGCCCCCTGGCTCATCGCCCTCGGAGCCATCGGCATCGTCTACGGCGCACTCCTCGCCCTCGTCCAGAAGGACCTCAAGCGTCTCGCCGCCTACGCCACCCTCGGCCACGTCAGCGTCGTCATCCTCGGCATCTTCTCCTTCACCATCTCCGGCCTCGACGGCGGTATCTTCCAGACCCTCAACGAAGGCCTCGGCGGCGCAGCACTCTTCCTCCTCCTCGGCTTCCTCTACGAGCGCTACGGCACCTACGACATCCGTGAGTACGGCGGTCTCGCCGCGCAACTCCCCTGGATGGTGACCCTCTTCGTCATCACCACCCTCTCCGTCATCGGGCTACCCATGCTCAACGGCTTCGTCGGCGAGTTCCTCGTCCTCTCCGGCTCCATGCAATCGGCCATCACCCACCACGTCGGCTGGACCGTCCTCGCCACCACCGGCGTCATCCTCACGGCCTCCTACATGCTCTGGATGATCCAACGCGTCTTCTATGGCGACCTCGGCCTCAAGCCCTCCACCGTCACCGCGCCTGACCTCAACGCCCGCGAACACGCCGCCCTCTGGCCCCTCGTCGCCCTCTTCCTCCTCATGGGCCTCGGATCGCCCTACTGGATCCGCGCCATCGACACCGCAGGCGTCTGGCTGGCACAAGAACCGGCGCAGCTCGAACCGGCGGCCACAACTTCAACAGCACCCATATCGAACGTAGAAGGAGGTCAGCGCTAATGCCAGGCCTATCGCCCAACATCCTCGCCCTCCTCCCCGAATACATCCTCACCCTCACCGGTATTCTCATCATGCTGGCCGAGCCCTGTCTCAAGCCCGGCAGCTCCCGCAAGCCCCTCGGCTGGATCGCCATCGCCGGTACCGCCGTCGCCGGCCTCGCCAGCTACTATCAGCTTCAGCTCGGCACCCTCCACGCCTTTTCCAACACCATCCAGTCCGACGCCTTCTCCGCGTTCTTCCACATGCTCATCGCCGCCGTCGTCTTCGCCACCCTCCTCGGGTCGCTCGACTACTTCGAAGGCAACGCCACCCACGCCGGCGAGTACTTCGCTCTCGTTCTCTTTGGTGCCACCGGCATGATGTTCATGACCTGCTCGGTCGAGCTCCTCATGGTCTTCATCGGCCTCGAGATCTCCTCCATCTCCACCTACATCATGGCCGGCTTCCGCAAGGGCCAGGCCACCGGTTCCGAGTCTTCCCTCAAGTACTTCCTCCTCGGTTCCTTCGCTACCGCCTTCTTCCTCTACGGCATCGCGCTTGCCTTCGGAGCCACCGGTTCCACCAACATCTACGCCATCGCCCACGGCCTCGAAACCACCGCCACCCCGGCCCTTGCCTTCACCGCCCTCGCCCTCATCATCATAGGCCTCGGCTTCAAGGTTTCCGCCGCTCCCTTCCACGTCTGGACGCCCGACGTCTACCAGGGAGCCCCGGCACCCGTCGTCGGACTCATGTCCACCGCGCCCAAGGCGGCCGCCTTCGCCGTCCTGCTCCGCATCACCTTCACCACCTTCCCCACCTACCAGCACCGCTGGTCGATCCTCATGTGGGGCTTGGCCGCCCTCTCGATGACCGTCGGTAATCTCGGTGCCCTGCTCCAGCGCGACGTCAAGCGCATGCTTGCCTACTCCAGCATCGCCCACGCCGGTTACCTCCTCGTCGCCTTCACCGCCTTCCCGCTCGACGGCATCGCCGCTGCCTGCTTCTACACCGCTGCTTACGCCGCCATGAACGTCGGCGCCTTCGCCGTCATCACCCAGGTCTCCGGCTACGACGAGACCGCCCGCACCACCACCGACTACACCGGCCTCGCCCTCAAGCGACCCATTCTCGCCGCCCTGATGGCCTTCTTCCTCCTCTCGCTCATCGGAATTCCCTTCACCGGCGGCTTCTTCGGCAAGTTCTACGTCTTCTCCGCCGCCATCAGCTCCGGCCACGTCTGGCTCGCTGTCATCGGCCTGCTTAACAGCGGCGTAGCCTGCTTCTACTATCTCCGCCTGCTATCCGCCATCTACAGCCGCCCCGCCACGGAGAGCAGCCACATCAGCAGCCGCGCCGTCAGCGTCCCCGCCGGCATCGGACTCGCACTCGCCGCCCTCTCCACCCTCATCCTCGGCATCCTCCCCGATGGCGCGCTCCGCCTGGCCCAATACGCCAGCAGCACCACCCGCATCGAGCAGGCCCGCCAGCAGTGCGCCAACCACCCACAAGACTGCCACATCGAACCAGACTCCGACCTCCACTAAGCACAACACCCGAGCCATCCTGAACGAGCAGCCTTCTCTCGTTCAGGATGGCTAACTGTCAGCAGGCTCATACACCTATCCGTCAGACCGGGGGAAGTTATAGTGTCTCTATCCAAGGAGAACTAATGCATCTCTTCTTCAAGCTCCTCCCGCCGCGCCCCACCTTTGCCGCTGACATGACCGAACAAGAGCGCGCCCTCATGGCCCAGCACGCCATCTACATCCGTACCCACTACGACGCCGGCGCCGTTCTCGCCTACGGCCCTGTGCTCTCCACCGAAGGTGCCTTCGGCATGGCCATCCTCGACATGCCCGATCTCGCGACCGCCGAAACCTTCGCCGCCAATGACCCCACCGTTATCGCCAAACTCAACACCTATCAAATCTGTCCCATGCACCTCGCCGGATCCCAACCCTCCCGCACTCTCTGACTCCAAACAGAAAAGCCCCCGCCGAAGCGGAGGCCTTCCACACCATAACCTGAGAGCTTACTTAACCTTCAGGAAGATGATGACGAACGTAAACAGCGCGAGAGACTCGATAAATGCAAGACCGAGAATCAGGAAGATAAAGATTCCAGGACGTGCACCCGGGTTACGCGCCAGAGCCTCGGTTGCCGAGGCCGTCGCCTTACCCTGACCCAGACCGCAGAGACCAGCCGCAAGGGCCATGCCCAAACCGGCAGCCAACGGAACCCACTGGTTGGCAACCTCGCCACCCTGCGCAAAAGCCGGCGTTGCGAGCAGCAGCGCGGCCAACGACATAAACAGATATTGCAGCTTCTTCATGTAATACTCCGTCTCCCGTCAGATACGCCGCCAGTGGGTGGTTGATGCTCACCGTGCTGGCACCCTCACGCTATGCGGCGTTGTTGCTACCGCGAAGAGGGAGCCCCTCCGCAGCAAACTCAAGATCTCAACAAAACTTCATCTGCTCAGCGCTTTGGCTTCTAGGTAGCCCAATGCTTTAGCTTTGGGTCTCCCTGGGGTATGCCTTCCTACCCCAGCCCAAATTCTAATGGTCGTGCGCTACAGCCAGTGACAGATAGATCGCCGCCAGCAGCAGAAACACATAAGCCTGAATCACAGCCACACCAAGGTGCAGCCCAAGGAACACCAGCGGCACTCCAATCGGGATCAACGAGAAGAACGCCAGCGTCAACAGGTCACCCGCAAACATATTCGCGTAAAGTCGAACTGTCAGCGAAAGCACACGCGCGCAGTGCGAAATGATCTCGATCGGCAGAAGCAGCGGATACAGCCACCACACAGGCCCCAGGAACTGCTTGATGTAAGCCGGACCATTCGCCCGAATACCGTGGTAGTGGTAGTAGATAAACGTGACCAACGCAAATCCCAGCGGCACCACAACATTCGCCGTTGGCGACTCCAGCCCCGGAATCAGTCCCAGCAGATTGCTCAGCAGGATGAACAGGAACAGCGCCGTCAGGTAGCTGACAAACCGCTCATAGCCATGCCCGATGATCTGCTCGCCCTGGTCGGCCACAAACTCATTCGTCATCTCCGCCAGGTGCTGCACGCCGTTCGGCTTCTCGACATTCAGCGTCAGTCGCACCACAACGAAGTAAGCGATCAGCACGGCAAATACCAGAAGCTCCATAGCGAATGCATCCGTAATCGGAGCCTGCGGATACTTCGGCTGCACATGCACAGCCCGCAGCAGCGCCGTCACGGACGCGGCAAAGTGGGCATTCAAAAATTGGGTCAACAAAGTCTGTGTCGGCATATAAATTTCAGTCGAATCTGGCCCGAACGCCGGTCTAGACAGTCCACGCCTTCATCAGCCTCAATCCCTCCACCGAGAGTGCAAACACTCCCAGCGCAAGGCCTCCAGCCAGCGCATAGACCGATCCGTTCAGTACCTTAAGGCTAACATAAAGCAGCACAACCGTAAGCCCCAGTCGCAGGAAGAATCCCACCAAAACCATCCCCATCGGCCGCGCCTTGGCCCCGCCGTCCATCCGGACCATCACAGCAGTCATCAACCGCAGCCACTCATACAGCCCCGACCCCGAAATCGCAGCTCCCACCAACAGCAGCACCGCACTCTGCCAGCCCAGCTTCCACCACAGCAGCGGAGCTACCACCACCGTCACCACCACCAGCAGACGCAACGCCCGCATAATCGTCCGCTTGAAATCTTCGTCGCTGAAGCTCTCCATCGCTCTCATCGGCTCTGCCCCGTCCGCATCGACACCCGCATCAACGGTCCCTCTTCAAATACCGCGAAGCCGTCACAAATATCTGCATAAAACCTGCCGCCGCACCCAGCAGAATCCCCACAATCCCCATCCAGTTCTGATGGAAGTGCTTATCCAGCCACGCCCCAATCAGCCACCCGATCACACATCCCGCCGGCAGCGCAATCGCCAGCTGAATCATCGACTCGGCTTTCACCAACTCGCCCAGCGCCTTACCCTTATTCTTTTCCGCTCCATCATCCGCCATAACTCAACCATTACATCACGACAACCCGACCACGGATCAAACGGATAGAGGCAAAACCCGACACACTACTTGTCCTGTACTAGATAAAAAAACCAATCGCTGCAATCGGTGAAAATCGGTGTTAAGCAGTTGCACTTATCCGTTTTCCTCCGCCCTTATCCGCGGTCGGCCCCGTCCCGCTATACTGAAACCTCAATCCCATCAGCCAAAAGGAAAACCCGTGTTCGAGTCCGAGTTTGAGCAAAATCTCTACGCCCTCCGCCGCGACAAGCTGAAGCAGATCGCCGCCCTCGGACAGGAAGCTGGCCTCACCGAGGCCCAGGCCACCTACCCCAACTCCTTCCCCACCAGCCACACCATACCCGAGCTCCGCGCCGCCTTCGACCCCCTCACCGCCCAGGACCTCGAATCCGCCCCCACTCCCATCACCGTTCGCATCGCCGGCCGCATCATGGCCATCCGCGTCCAGGGCAAGGCGGGCTTCGCCCAGCTCCAGCAGGGCGGCCAGCGCATGCAGATCTACGTCCGCAAGGACGACGTCGGCGAAAACGCCTTCGCCCTCTACAAGCTCCTCGACCTCGGCGACCACATCGGCGTTAGCGGCCACCTCTTCCGCACCCGCACCGGCGAGCTCACCATCCACGTCACCAAGCTCACCTTCCTCGCCAAGGCCCTCCTTGCCCTGCCCGACAAGTACCACGGCCTCGCCGACACCGAGCTCCGCTACCGCCAGCGCTACGTCGACCTCTTCATGAACACCGGCGCCCTCAAGCCCGCCACGCCTCCCACAGCTCTAGCAACCGAGGCCGCCGAAGCCGCCGTTGTCGAGCCCTCAACCGAAATCACCGACACCGCCGAAGAAGCCCCCCGCAACGTCCGCGAAGTCTTCGTCAAACGCGCCGCCATCCTCCACGCCATCCGCTACTTCTTCGACCACCGCGGCTACATCGAAGTCGAAACCCCCATGATGCAGCAGATCGCCGGCGGCGCCGCAGCCCGCCCCTTCACCACCCATCACAACGAGCTCGACCTCGACCTCTACCTCCGCATCGCCCCCGAGCTCTACCTCAAGCGCCTCGTCGTCGGAGGCCTAGACCGCGTCTACGAGATCAACCGCAACTTCCGCAACGAGGGCGTCAGCACCCGCCACAACCCCGAGTTCACCATGCTCGAGTTCTACCAGGCCTACGCCAACTACCACGACCTCATGCGCCTCACGGAAGAGCTCATCATCGACGTCGCCTACCAGGTCAACAGAACAACCATCACCCACTTCAACGGCCACGAGATCGACCTCGCAAAATGGACCAAGCTGTCAATGCGCGAAGCCATAATCCACTTCTGGCCCGAGGCCGCCGGCGAAAAGCCCGCCCTCTCCGTCTTCACCGACAAGGACTCCACAGTCGCTCTCGTCCATCAGCTCCGCGCCGCCAACATCAGCATCGAATACGCCCCCACCGAACCTCTTGGCAAGACCATCGCCACCATCTTCGAAACAGTAGCCGAGTCCCACCTCATTCAGCCCACCATCATCTACGACTTCCCCCTGGCCGTCAGTCCCCTCTCCAAGAAAAAACCCAACGAGCCCGACTGGGTCGAGCGCTTCGAGTTCTACATCGGAGGCTTCGAGGTAGGCAACGCCTTCTCCGAGCTAAACGACCCCGAAGACCAGCGCCAGCGTTTCCTCGACCAGCTCGACCAGAAAGAAAAAGGCGACGACGAAGCCCACCAGATGGACGAGGACTACGTCCGCGCCCTCGGCTACGGCCTCCCCCCCACCGCAGGCGAAGGCATCGGCATCGACCGCCTCACGATGCTCCTCACCAACTCCCGCTCCATCCGCGACGTCATCCTCTTCCCCCTCATGCGCCCCGTCATCAAGCAGCAGCAAGCCGACCAACCCCACGGAGAATCCGCCGAGTAAGTCATTCTGACCACAGCGAAGAACACCATCCGAGGGTTTAGTCGGATAGCGCTTTCTTCACGACGGCCTCCTTGTGGGCTTTGTCCGCATCATCCGCAACGGATGGTGTCGTCTCTTTCAGGTCGATCGTAACCTTGTCGATCTTGCCCGTGAACCTGAACGGCACCTGATAGGCCTCGCTGACGGCCGTGCCCTCATCCGCGCCAACGTCGGCGCCCTCGTCCGCCGAGAAGATGCAGCATTGAGTTTGGTCGATCCGACCGGTAGCAACATCCTTGCCGTTGACGTAGATCGTGCCTTTGCCGCCCTTGCCCACGCCCCCACCGTCATAGACGAACTCGAAGCGGATGGTCGCTTTCCCTGCAGGCAAAGCCTGCTTGGCAGCTACGGTGTATCGGTTCAAGCCCAGCCAGTTGTAGGTGTATGTCGGCTTGCCATCCTTCAAATAGAAGCTCCAGCCACCGAAGCGCCCCGCTTGCGCGAGGATCACACCATTAGCGCCGCTCTTGGGGATCTCCACGTCAGCGGTGATCGTGTGAGACCGGTTCTTGATGTTGATAAAGACGTTCTCCGACATCCCGGTCATCCCCTCAAACACCGTCAATGATGTGCGGCCCGCCATCAAATCCGGTCGTCCAGCCGTAGCAGGGTTGACACGTTCAAGGGTCCGGTCATCGAGCGGCAGCACAGAGTACTTCACCGCTTCTTTCAGGAACAGATCTTGCATCTCCTTAAGCTTCTCTGGATTCTTGGCGGCGACGTCATTCGCCAGACTGAAATCACTCCGGGCGTCGTATAACTCCCATACGTCTTCCTGAAGCGTCCTACGGGGCTTGAACTCCCAAGCAGCACGATGGACTGTGCCGGCCAGCCAGCCGTCCTGGTAGATGGCGCGGTTGCCGAAGATCTCAAAGTACTGCGTGGTATGCCGACTCGGAGCCTTGGCATCCGCGAAGGTGTAAACCATGCTTACTCCTTCGATCGGTGTCTGCACCGTTCCGTTTACGCTCTTCGGCTCAGGCAGGCCAGTTGCTTCAAGGATTGTTGGGGCAATATCGATGACGTGGTGCCACTGTGATCGTACTTCGTTTTTCGCAGTGAATCCCTTCGGCCAGTGGATGACCATCCCGTTGCGCGTTCCTCCATAGCTCGAGGCCACCTGCTTCGTCCACTCGAAGGGCGAATCCCCTGCGACCGCCCAGCCTGCAGCGTAGTGTGGATAGGTCGACGGGCCGCCGAGTTCATCGTAATGCTTCAGAATGTCCGGAACACTTTCATGTACGCCGTTGAAGTAGGTCATCTCGTTGAAGAGGCCCACCATGCCGCCTTCAGCACTGGCGCCGTTGTCACCGATAATGTAGAAGACCAGCGTGTTGTCGAGTTGTCCCGTCGCATCGATGGCTCTGATCAGACGGCCGACCTCGGTATCGGCGTACTCGCCGAACCCAGCAAACACTTCCATCTGGCGGGCAAAGAGCTTCTTTTCATCCGGGCTCAGCGTATCCCAATCCTTGATGGCCTCGGGCTTGGGTGCAAGCTTTGTGCCTTCCGGCACGACACCCAGTTTGATCTGGCGGGCGAGTGTCTCTTCTCGTACTTTGTCCCAACCCTGATCGAACTGGCCCTTGTACTTGGCGATCCACTCTTTGGGTACATGGTGCGGCGCGTGAGTGGCGCCGGGCGCAAAGTAGATAAAGAACGGTTTGTCCGGCGTCAGCGATTTCTGATACCCCATCCAGGCGATGGCCTCGTTGGTCATGTCGGTCATGAAGTTGTAGTTGGGGTCGCGCGACGGCTCAACCTGTGTCATCCCGTCGTAAATCAACGGCGCCCACTGGTTGGTCTCGCCGCCCATGAACCCGTAAAACTTGTCGAACCCCTGCCGGGTCGGCCAGCGGTCGGTCGGGCCGGAAGGGCTGACCTCCCAGGGCGCGGTCTCGTGATTCTTGCCGAATTGGGCAGTGCTATATCCGTTCAGCCGCAACATCTCAGCGATGGTTGCCACACTGTTGGGACGCTTGCCGGTTTGGCCGGGAAAGGCCGTGGCGGTCTCCGCAATCGAACCGAAGTTGTTCATGTGATGATTGCGCCCGGTCAGCAGCGCCGAGCGGGTCGGCGAGCAGAGTGCCGTGGTGTGGAACTCGTTATAGCGGAGACCGTTGTTAGCGAGGCCCTCCACCGTCGGCATGTGGATCGGACCGCCGAATGCGCTCGATTGGCCAAAGCCCATGTCGTCGATTAGCACGATCAGAACGTTAGGCGCGGTGGGCGGTGCTTTCACCTCAAACCGTGGCGGAGGTGTGGCATCCCGGGCATCGAATACGGTGCTATGCGGATACTGGGGCTCCGGAATCGGCAGCACGGTGCGATCGGTCGGATAAATCACCTTCGCTTGGGCAGGCTCTTGTGCGGCGACAGACGTAACGGTTAGCGAGGCAAACATCAGCGGCCAAGCCAGCGACATGGCCACGACGATTCGCCACGAATAAGTTGCGTTCAGATTCGTTATTTTTCTGTTGGAGTTAAAGCGCGCGCATCTCTCGCCCATTGTTGATTCCTCGCCTTCGTTCTTACAGGAACGCAATCTTGGCCGGGCCCAGCCACCGCGCACAGTCTATAGATACTGTGCTGACTCCTCCACTAGCAAAACTGCCAGTGCACCGAAAAGCTCGCCGAGCTGCATGAGTCGCGAATGAGCAATCGCACATCAACGCGGACTCTCGCAATAGGCATCTCACTCCTCCGCCAAAGTAGATAGCCTTCTTCCCTGCCGGAAATGCTGGGTGCTGCCAGAAAGTGCTGGGTGCCCCATTCATGCGGTCTCATCGCATGAGTGGGCATCGCGCAAAGCGCGATTCACTTTCCACTCCCGCCTATACCGCTCGCGGCGCAGCCCGGCCAGCCAGCCACCACGCCCAGAACAAGCACCCGGCAATCACAATCTCAAATACAGCAGGCCCCGCAAAGAAATACCTCCACGCAATAAACGCATCCACCACATACCCCACACTGAAAGCGATCAATATCGGCCGTATCTGCAGCCCGTACGCCTTCACCAGCGACGCAAGCTGCCAGAACACTACCGTCTCCACCAGAAACTTCACCGTCGTGAGCAGACCATATCCCATGATGAAATCCCAGTAGCTTCGGTTCACTCCCATCGCCTGAAACCGGTTCACCTGCATCGCCGTCACAGCCGTCTGCATAGACCCCGGCGCAACCGACCCGAACACTCCGCCGATCGTATGCAGTACCCCATGCACCAGCGCCAGAATCGAAGCAATCCTGAGCAGCAAAACAGCTTTCTTCATCCCGCCCTCCTTGCAAAATAAATCCCAAAAAACTGCACGAAATCCCTAAGCCCAAAATGCGACATCCGCCATCCACGTTTGCCACACATTTCACCACAACTTGTCCACGAAAAATCCATCTTCTGCAGCCGTTTTTTCTCAAAAACCCCTGCAAAAACAACAAACCCCGGATCTCTCCGGGGCCCATATTTTTTCATGAAAAATATCCTACTTTGCCCTCTTCATCCGCTTCACTATCCCGGCCAGCGAGTGCTCATTCATCGCCGCAATCGCGTCCCCACGCACCTTCTTCATATGCGCAGCCACAGACTTATCCTCAATCGAAAGCCAATCTCCAGCCGTTGCCTCAAACAAATCTCCCAGCCCGATCTGCTTCGGCGCAACCTTCAGCTTCGCCCCGCCATTCGGCCCTTTTCGCTGCATAATCAGCCCGGCCTTATGCAACAGCAGAAACGTCCGCCGCACCATCACCGCACTCTCCTTCAACGTCTCCGCAATCGCCGCAGACGTATGCATCGCATCCGGCTCGCTCGCCAGAACAGCCAACACCCGCACACTCAACTGAAAACGCTCGCTTTGTGCCATGCACAAAAAGCTACCACAACCTCCGCCGTAAACCCGCATCCCGCCGTCATTTCTCAACGCCAACCATGTAAAATCTCACAGTGAATATCCTCTTCGTCGGCGACGTCTTTGGCTCCGCCGGCCGCCACATCGTCCGCGAACACCTGCCCCACGTCCTCGATTCCAATGCCGTCGATCTCCTTGTCATCAACGGCGAAAACGCCGCCGGCGGCTTCGGCATCACCCCGTCCATCGCAGAAGAACTTTTCGATCTCGGAGCCCACGTCATCACCACTGGCAACCACATCTGGGACAAAAAAGAGATCTTCGAGTACATGACCGTCCCCGCCGACTCCCACGTTCGTGGCCGGCGCGTCATTCGCCCGGCCAACTACGCCGTTGGCACACCAGGGTTCGGCGTTTATGAAGGCGAGCTACCCACCGGTCAAACCTACGCCGTCATGAACCTCCAATGCCGCGTCTTCATGTCCTCCTGCGACGACCCCTTCCGTAAAGCAGACGAACTCCTCAGCAAAATCACCCCAAAGGTCATCCTCCTCGACCTCCACGGCGAAGCCACCAGCGAAAAAGTGGCCATGGGATGGTACCTTGACGGCCGCGTCACTGCTCTACTCGGCACCCACACCCACATTCCCACTGCCGACGAGCGCATCCTTCCCAACGGCACCGCCTACCAGACCGACGTAGGCATGTCCGGTCCCTACGACTCCGTAATTGGCGTCGAAAAAGAGCTCGTTCTGGCACGTTTTCTCACAGGAATGCCCGGCAAGTTCGAGCCCGCCAAAGGCAATCCAAAGATGTGCGCTGCCCTCATCTCCTGCGACGGAGCCACTGGCCGCGCCCATCACATCAAACGCATCATGCTCGGCGAATAGCCTCATCGCTACTGCCGAATCGCCCGCCGCAACCACTCCCGATCTGCTTTGGAGATTCGTGGCCACTTTTCCGCCAGTGTGGTGTTTTGATATTTCCGCGGAAAGTTTACCTCCGGCATCTGCCCTACCCGCGGATGGGCAAAGAAGTATCCCTGCATCAGATTGATCCCCATGCAGTACAGCACATCAACCTCTGCGATTGTCTCCACACCTTCGGCGACAATCTCGACACTCAATCTCCGGCACACATCGGCGAACGCACTCACAATCGTTTTCTTTAGTGGACTCGAATGTATATTTCGAATTAGTTCAGCGTCGATCTTCAAAACATCCGGCACACACGTCGCCAGCACATTCAGTCCGGCATATCCTCCGCCAAAATCATCGAGTGCCACCACAACCCCAGCCGCGCGGTGGTCCGCGATGATGCGGGCCAGCTTCGCCGGTTCCATTCTCACCCCCTCCGTAAGTTCAATCATTATGGAAGAGGGCTTGATTCCCAATCGCCTTGCTTCGCGCAACACGTACGCTCGATCAAGCCCTGTCGTCGGTCCCATGTTCAGAGAGATCTTAGCTCCCATGCTTTCCAACCGAAGCGAAGCGGCCAGTTGAAGCTCTCTGACCATGATCAGTTCATCGAACCTGGAAATCAGATTTGGATCGACCTGCTCCAACAGCTCCGGGTAACTTTCTCCCCCCAATCCCCTGCACAATGCCTCATACGCAAAAATCGACGTTCTCTTCAGGTCGACGATCGGTTGCAAAAAAATCTGAAATTCAGGGAAACGTTTCACTCGACTCACGAGCAAATCCCCTCCCTGCTCCGCTCCAAATAAAACATTGATACTCCTCCTGCTGCTCTGCTGAGGTGTAGCCAGGGATATGCAAGTAAGTCAGAGAGGACAAGGAAGGCAACGATCAGGGTCGAATCTTCAGACCGCACGTATCGCCCGTATAAGCATCTCCAATGCGAATCTTGGAGGCTCCATTCCAAAGTTAACTCGAAAAAGGCCGTTGTGCGCCTTCAAAGTGCAATTTTTTGCACATTTCTTCAACTACACATATTTTTGCCACCGGTTCTTTGAAACCTAGAGCTAGAAATCGATTTAATTTCAGCGAAACGCAGAAAAGGCAGCCCGAAGGCTGCCTTTCTTACTATCAACCACCGTTTACCGATGGGCTGGACGACGTGCCGGCGTCGGCTTCTTCGCAGGAGCCTTCTTCTCGATAATCGCGCCGTCGCTCATCGTGATCATGATTGGGCTTGGTGTGAATGATGCATAGGTTCCGGTCACGTCAACCTTGTCGCCAACCGCAGGAGGCGTCTTCAACGGCTCCTTCAGCTGGAACGTAAAGTCGGCCGTCTTCGACTGAACCGCATCGTCCGAAACAGCAACCTTCAGCTCGGTATCCGAGACGGAGATGACTGTTGCGCCCGGAAACTGCACAGTCTTGCCTTTAATCGTGTCCCAGACCTTGGCGGCATCCTCAGGCTTGCCGTTCGCGAGGATGAATTCCTTGTCGCTGATCGCCAGCGTCGCCAGATCCGGCGTGCTCGCAATCACCTGTGCCACGATATCGGACGGCTGAGGTGCGGGCTTGATCGTGAAATCGGCTGGACGATCCAAGTTCTGCTGTGCTGCGGCCAGAAGCGCGTCGAAACCGTCATCCGCACCGTGGTACTTCTTGAAGCAGTACTTCGCCAACGGAAGCATCTGCGACTTGTAGGGCTCTGGTGCGAAGGCAGCAGCACGCGCAGCATACCATGCACAGTTAATCAGGTCAGGCGGCGTCGACTGGTAGTACGCCGAACCAAGTGTGTAGGTGTCCTGGAGGAGTGGTCCGGGCTTGGTAGTGTCTGCCACAGGCACACTAGCCAAACTCTTTTTGAGGGCGTCGATTGCTGTCGGAGCGTCCTTCTTGCCCAACGCAGCCGCTGCAATTGCGCGATAGAAGACCGGTGTAGCAGCGGTCTTCAATGCATTGAAATCGGCATCACTCATCTCCTGCGGCTTGGTGACAGTCAGACCCTTCTGCGCATATTCGGCCGCCTTGTCATAGGCTGCTTGTTTGGCTGCCGGATCGGTTGCCTGATCGCCGGCCTGCTGGCGAAAGTACACCTCAAAAGTCAGGGCCCGAAGATTGTTTGGGTCAACTTGCAGCAGACGGTCAGCCGCGTCCAGCGTCTTTGCCGGATCAAAACTGCTGTAAGCCAGCATCAGCTGTTCCAGCGTGGCCGCCTTCACCGCCGACTGCGGATACGCAGTCAGGTAAGCCTCAAGCGCAGGCGCCTTGGTTTGAGGCGTGGTCTGCGCAATCGCATCGTTATAGGCCTTATATTCTGCCGGAGACATCTGGATTCCGCCATTTGCCTGCGCGTTGGACCCCAGATTCACCTGTGTCTGTGCAACCGCCATCCGTGCAACGGGTGCAACGCTAGCGACCGCCAGGAGAGACGCAACGACTACCTTCTTCATTCCACACTCCTCAGTAAATCTTTTCCTTCAAATTCTGCCACCGGTAGTCCCGCGGTCAGTTGGATATACCATAAACCCCAAGATGCCTCTTTATGCAATGAACCGAGAGTCTTCGATAGTGCTAACCCATCGGTCAAGCATAATGCGAGGTGCTTGTTGGTTCAGGGATGATGATGCGGATTATAGAAATCGGGCTGCTGTCTGGCAAGTTCGATTCATTTATACGCGCCAACGTCAACTCGTTAGACGCAAAACATGTCGAACATAATCGAACGTTCCGGCGATCTTTTCAGTTGAATGAAACGAAAGACGCGTATCTTTCAGCTTTGCTATCCTGAACTTTACCAGCAGCGCAAATTGCCAAGACTGTGAAGGCCAAAAAGCTTCCATTTTTGTGACAACTACCCATTCATAGTGTTAGGAACGTCTTATCCACAACCTGTGGTGTTGTTTCCGTTGATTCTGGGTTCTTCCACGACTACAGTTGAATCAGTCTTAATAGCCAGGCGAGACCTCCCCAAACCAAACGGTACTCGCCGCAGAGGTCAATTTGCTCAAGCTCAAGAAAGTCCAGATCCTCGGCTTCAAGTCCTTCTGCGACCGCACTGAGGTCCAGCTCTCCGGTGAAGGTATCGCCGCCATCGTCGGCCCCAACGGCTGCGGCAAGTCCAACATCTCCGATGCGATTACCTGGGTGCTGGGTGAGCAGTCGGCAAAATCCCTCCGCGGCATCAAGATGGAAGACGTCATCTTCGCCGGCACCCGCGACCGCAAGCCGACCGGCATGGCCGAAGTCTCCCTAACCCTCGTCGACCCCGAAATTTACGACGGAGCCAGCCTCGGCGACGAGCCCGACGTCGTCATAGACGACAACCTACCTTCTGACTGGGACGAGACTGCCCTTCGCCAGCAACACGCCGAAGAGACCGAGGACGCCGTGGCCGATGCTCAGCCTGGAACTGTCATCGAAGGCGAGACCAAGGGTCCACAGATCGTTGCCGCAGTTACAGAAGCAGACGCCAGCGCCGCTGAGGCCGCGAATCCGAACAATGTCGTCCTGAAGATCCGCCGTCGCAAGTTTGGCCGCGCACCAGTTCGCGCCGGGGAATTGACCATCACCCGACGCCTTTTCCGTTCCGGCGATAGCGAATATCTGCTCAACGGGAAGATCTGCCGTCTCCGCGACATTCAGGACATCTTTATGGGCACCGGCCTCGGCGGCGAGTCCTACGCGATCATCGGTCAGGAGCGCATCGGCCAACTCCTCTCAGCCAAACCTCATGATCGCCGCAGCATCATCGAAGAGGCCGCTGGCATCACTCGCTTCAAGACCAAAAAGCGCCTCGCCGAACTCCGTCTCGAATCCGCCAAGCAGAACCTCTCCCGCGTCAATGACATCTTCGAAGAAGTGACCCGCCAGATGGGCACACTGAAGCGCCAGGCTGCTAAGGCCGAGCGTTACGGTGCTCTTCGCGACGAGCTCCGCAGCCGTCTTCGTGTCGTCCTCGCCAGCCGTATGTTCCAGCTTGATGCCGAGCAGACCGCCACAACCGAAAAGATTAGCGCACTCGCCACCCAAATCGACGCGCAGGCCGCCACCGTTGAAACCATGGACGCCGAGCATAGCGAAGGCATCCGCAACGGCTACGCGCTCGACCAGCAGATCCGTGAAGCCGGCGCACAGGCTAACCAGTCTGCCGTCGAGCTCGAGCGCATTACGGCTCGTACTGCCGCCAATGCCGACCGCATAGGCGACCTCAGCAACCGTCTCGCAACGGGAGCCGACGAGCTGTCGCAGGCGCAGGCCCAGCTCGCTTCCCTTGCCGGAGAGTTGGAGCAGCATCGCAGCTTCCTTGAAACCGCTACCACTGAATCTGGCGATTCCCGTGACGCCGTCCAGAGCCAGCAGCAGCGGGCTCAAGAGGCCGCGCGCTCGGTCGCCTCAGCCGAGCAGCAAGCCGAGCAGAACCGCCGCGCCACCATGCAGCTTGTCCAACGCACCTCACAGACTCGCAACGAGCAGGCCCAGGCCGAAGCTGCCTTAGCAGGACTTGACCGCGAGGCTGAACGATTGCTCTCTGAGTCTGAGATCGCTCGGCAGGAGCTCGCCACACTCGGCCTGCAGCGCGGCCAAGTGAAACTCTCTTTTGAGTCCGTCACGGAACGCCTGAAGCGCCTCGAATCCGAAATCGCCGACCTCCGCGCACAGATCGAAGCCCATCGCGCCGAAGAGTCTCAATCGAAGCGTCACGGCGACCAGCTGCGTGGAGAAGTCGCCAGCCTGAACGGTCGTCGCAGTTCGCTCGAAGCTCTCATCCGCGAACACAGCTACTCCACCGACACCGTCCGCAACATCTTCAAGACCGATACCTACAAGCACAACACCAACGGCATGGCTGCAGTTGGCACTCTCGCGGACTTCCTAGAAGTTGACGGCAAGTATGAGAGCGTTGTCGACGAATTCCTGCGCGACGAACTCAACTACATCGTCGTCAAATCCTGGGATGCAGCCGACACCGGTATGCACCTGCTCCAGACCGACGTCGCGGGCCGAGCCACCTTCCTCGTCCATCCCACCGATGCACAGGCCAACTTCACCTTCGCCGACGGCATGAAAAGCGCTGCACAGACCAACATCGAGGGCATCGAGGGTGTAGTCCCACTGAAAGAATGCGTTCGCGTCCTGGACGGCTTCGGCAAATCGCTCGAAGTTATCCTGCCCAAACTTCGCGAGGGCTTCGTTGCTCCGGATTCCTATACGGCCCGCTCGCTCGCCCTCTCGAATCCGCATGCATTTTTCCTGTCACCTTCAGGCGAGACCTTTCACAACGTCACCGTCACTGGTGGACGGCCACGCTCTCAGGGCCCTCTTGCTCTCAAGCGCGAGCTCGCCGAAGTGCAACAAAAAGTGGAAAAAGCCGAGCAGGAGTTGGCTCAAACGGACCTGCGTACAGCCGAGCTCCAACATCAAATCGCCGCACTGAACGCCTCAATCGAAAGCAAAACACACGAACGGCGCGATGCCGAGCGGGAGTCCGCTAACTCTGGCGCAGCCCTGCGCCAGATGGAATCCGAGGTCGCCCGGATTGAGCGCCGTCTGCAGGATTGGAACCTCACCAACGAACGCAACCGCGACGCCCGTAGCCAGAAGGCAGATCTCATTGCTCGTCGTCAGCAGGAGGCCGCTGCCTTCGAGAATGAGCGCGCCACACTCGAAGCTTCTCTCGCCGAACTCCAGCTTCATCTCGACGAACTACGCAGCCAACGCGAGCAACTCCAGCAGGCGGCAGCAGAAGCCTCCGCCGCACTTGCCGGTCTCGAAGAGCGCCGCCGCAATGCGCAGGCAAACTTCGATCAAACTACGCGCCTGTACAACGGCCAGAACCAGCGTATTCAGCAGCTTGAGCAACAACTGGCCTCCGCCAGCAGCGAGAAGCTGCGCCGCGAAGAAGAGACCAGCGCTCTCGCCACGCTGCACAGCGAGCTCTCCGAGACGCGCGCCAATGCTGTAGCCGAAGGAGCTCGCCTCACCGCACAGGCCAACGAGCTGCGCACAGCCATGGCCGAACTCGACCAGCGCCTCCGCACCCTACGTCACGAGACCGAAGCCCTCCGCGAGCAGCGCGCCGCACTCACCGCCCGCGCCGCCCGCCTGGCTTCTGACATCGAGCATATCGACGCCACCTGCCTCAACGATCTCGCTGTCGAGGCCATTACACTCCGCGAAGACACAGCCATCGCCAGCATCGAAGGCGACGCGTTACACACCGAAGAGGAAGAATCCCGCGCGCTCAAGCAGAAGCTTGAAGCCATGGGCCCCGTCAACATGATGGCGCTCGAGGAGTACAACGAGACCACCCAGCGTCACAACTTCCTCGAGACTCAGCGCAAGGATCTCCTCGATTCCATCGAGAACACGCAGGCCTCCATCAAGGAGATCGACGAAGTCTCGCACCTCAAGTTCGACGAGGCCTTCAAGGTCATCAACGAAAACTTCTCCGTCACCTTCACCAAGCTCTTCGGCGGCGGCCAGGCCTCCATGAAACTTACCGACGCGGAGAACTCCGCCGAGAGCGGCATCGATATCCTCGCCTCTCCCCCAGGAAAGAAGCTGCAGAACATCCTCCTGCTTTCAGGAGGAGAGAAGGCGCTCACTGCACTCTCGTTGCTTGTCGGTATCTTCCAGTTCCAGCCCGCGCCCTTCTGCATCCTCGACGAAGTCGATGCACCGCTCGACGAAACTAACGTAGGCCGCTTCGCCAAACTCATCCACGACATGAGCGCGACGACGCAGTTCGTCGTCATCACTCACAGCAAACGCACCATGGCCCAGGCCGATGTCATCTACGGCGTCACCATGCAGGAGCCTGGTGTTTCGAAGATCGTAAGTGTCAATCTCAATCGCCGCGCCGTTGCCTGACGCTTACAAAAACTTTGCGCAGCTGGAGCAGCCGAACCGGATCTGCTCCAGCTCTTTTTTCGTCCCGAACCATCCTGAATTTGCTCCAAACCCTCTAACCTTTCTCTATGCAAGTTATTTTCACGACCGCGCTGCTGGCTTCACTGACGCTTGCAATCGTCCTGCTGCGCGTCTTCTGGTTCCACGTGCCTGCAAAATACAGATCCTTCATCGTTTACACAGGTCTGTCGATGATCTTTCTTCACGTCGCCTTCACCGTCACAAAGTGGAATACCACCTCCGATCGCTTGAACTCTCTCATCAACTGGGGCGCTGTTGCCGGATATTTACTCATCATCGTCCTCTTCACTCTTCAACGCCCGCGGTGGCTCACAACGATCAGCGCAGTCATCCTCATCCTGCCGGTCTTTGCATCCAACATCCTCCTCCCACTCAGAGATCTTTTCAATCCTGTCTCACCCTCAGTCGCCCGCATCGACAACCGCTACGTCTATGTGCGGACTCTATGGGATCAACCGGGCGAAAACCAAAACTCCGGCGTAGATCTGATGGTCTTCTACCAGCCCCGTTTCGTCCCTTTGCGTCGCAAAGTCCAGCGCGCAACCTTCAACGATATGCAATGTGACGCATCGGCGTCATCTGCAAGCATCGACCATGCTCGTAGAATCATTCATTTCCATTGCCCCGCCTCATCCACGCAGGCAGGTTCATCCCCCATCGACCTGCTTCTTCCCCTCCACTGACCTCTCAGACACGATGGTGATACCGTCAACATGATGACTACGGCGCTTCTTCAAACCGATCTCGGCTCTCTCCCTCTCTCCGCACGCGGCAAGGTCCGCGATATCTATGCCCTGCCGAACGACCAGCTTCTCTTCATTGCCACCGACCGCATCTCCGCCTTCGACCACGTCCTCGGCAGCGGCATACCAGACAAGGGCCGTATCCTCACACAGCTCTCGCTTTTCTGGTTCGACTTCCTCCACGATATTGTAAAAAACCATCTCCTCACCGCCAGCACTAACGACTACCCATCCCAACTCCAACCTTATACAGCCCAGCTCCAAGGCCGCAGCATGCTCGTCAAGCGGGCCGAGATGTTTCCTGTCGAATGCGTCGTTCGTGGCTACCTCTCCGGCTCCGGCTGGAAGGATTACAAGCAAACGGGAGCGGTCTGCGGCATTAAACTGCCCCAGGGACTGCGTGAATCCGACCGCTTGCCTGAGCCCATATTTACCCCAGCAGCAAAAAATAACGTCGGCCACGACGAAAATATCTCGTTCGAGCAGATGGTCAGTACTACCGGTCAAAAACCTGCTGAAAATCTTCGCGACCTCACTTTTGCTATCTACGAAAAGGCCGCCAAGCACGCAGCCAGCAAAGGTTTGATCCTCGCCGACACCAAGTTCGAGTTCGGCCTCGTGAACGGCGAAATCACCCTCGCCGACGAAGTGCTCACACCCGACTCTTCCCGCTACTGGCCCGCCGAAACCTACAATCCCGGAGGCGCGCAGCCCTCCTTCGACAAGCAGTACGTCCGCGACTATCTTGAGTCGATCCGCTGGGACAAACAGGCCCCAGCCCCGTCCCTGCCTGACGAAGTCGTAGCCCGCACGCGCGAAAAATATCTCGAAGCCTTCCGTCTGATCACGGGCCGTACCGACCTCGCCAATACTCCATCTGCATGAACCTCTTTGACTGGTTCCTCATCGTCATACTCGCCTGGTCTACCGTCCTCGCCTTTGTGCGCGGTCTCCTGCTCGAACTCTTCTCGCTCGGCGGACTCATTGCCGGCATTCTTCTCGCCAGTTGGAATTACCACAGGTTCGCCCCGCTATTGAGCCGCCTCATCACGAACCCTTCCATCGCCGATGTGGTGGCATTTCTCTTGATCGCTATCGGGATCATGGTCCTTTGCACCATCGCCGGCAAGGTTCTTAACAGCACTGCCAACGCGATCGGTTTGGGCTTCTTCAATCGTCTTCTCGGGGCGGTCTTCGGTTTCGCTCGAGGTTGTCTAATCGGTGTCGCTATCATGATGGCGGCGGCAGCTTTCCTTCCTCCAGCCCCCTGGATCACAAATTCTCATCTCGCACCCTATTTCCTTGCGGGAGCGCATGCTGTATCCTTCGTTGTACCTCACGACCTGCAGCAGCTTATCCTGGACGGCGCAAAGGAACTCAAGCACAACGCACCCGATTGGATCAAACTGCATAGCTAGGCTCACAATGAGGAGTACACAAAATCCGAGCCCAAAAATATGGGACGATAAGCGAGGCAACCTTGAAGCGCGAACTGGATGGACTTATTACGCAGATGCACAGTGCCGGTATCCCTTACGCGGAAGCCATTCGCCAGTTCAAGAAACGTTACATCCTCGAGGTGCTCGCTCACCACAAGGGTAATCAGTGCAAAGCTGCCGAAGAACTCGGCATGCATCGCAATACGCTCAGCCGAACTCTCGCCGAGCTTGACATGGACACCGCGCAGATCCGCCATGGCATGCGCCGGCCACCCAGCAGCGAACGTCCGCGCATTCAGAACATCGTCAGTGTCCGTTAGCCTTCTGCTTCGTCTAATCAGCAGTACATGACAGTTCTCTCTTATTCGCGAGCCGCCTTGATCAGCCGATGCATGGCCATACTCGCGATGACGACAATTTCCGCCCTCGCACAATCTCGACCTGCGCAGGATGCGGTAATACCAGCCCCACAAACCACCGCCGCTACTGAAGCTACGCGGGTCGTTCCGCCTCCTCCAACCAAACGTCAGGCACAGGCAGCCGAAGACGCCTACCTCGCAGGAGCACGTCTTCTTGACCACAACGAACTCGTCGGTGCGGAAACACAGTTCGTAAAGGCCCTCAAACTCAATCCCAGCCGCAGTGAATACGCCCAGGCGGTCGCGCTTGCCCACGAGCATCGCGTCACTGACCTGATTCAGCAATCCGGTAAGGCGCGTCTGCTCGGGCAAACCGAAAAAGCTGATCAACTACTCGCAGAAGCCCGCAAGCTCGATCCTCAAAATAACATCGTCACTCAGCACGTAGACGCTTCCTCTCCGCGTCACACCTTCGACGCCCAGTTCGACCCTCAATCAGAGCCGTGGATCAAGGAAGGACCAGCCATCGCCGGCCCTATTACCCTCCTACCTAATTCCGGCTTGAAGAGTTTTCATATCCACTCCGATGTTCAGGATGTTGTCAGTCACGTTATGTCTGCCTATGGCATACGTCCTGTCTTTGACGAATCAGTGCAGCGGCAGTCCATTCGTTTCGATCTCGAAGATGTTCACTACCAGCAGGCCATGACCATCCTGCTACAGATGGCAGGTCTATTCGCCGTTCCGCTCGACCCCGGAAGCGTCTTCATCGCAAAGGACACCACCGAAAACCGCCAGCGATTTGAACACCTGCTTCAAGAGACCATTTACGTGCCTGGTATGGCCAACGACCAAATGGGCGAGCTTGCTACCGTTATCCGCAGCGTCTTCGACGTCAAACAAACCAGTGTCGAAAACACTGGCGGCACTATCGTCATCCGCGCTCCGCAGGAGACCGTAACCGCGATCAATCTCACCCTTGCCGACCTCCTCGACGGGGGCAATGAAGTCATGCTCGATCTCAAGCTCTACGCCGTGGACCGAACCCGCCAACGCAATATCGGCGTTCAGCTTCCCCAGCAGATCGGCGTGTACAGCGTAGCCGGGGCAGCCAACGATCTCGTCAACGCCAACCAGGCCATCGTCAACCAGGCCATAGCGCAGGGCCTTATTCCTGCAGGCGCGAACAACGTCACTATCGCTCTGGCACTCATCGCTTCAGGGCTTGTACAAAGCAGTCTGCTATCCAATACCATCGGTTTCTTCGGCGGAGGACTCACCACCACTGGCGTCACCACCAATACCAATATCGCAGTCAATCTTGCTCTCAACTCCAGCGACACCCGTGCCCTCGACAACATCCAGCTTCGTGTCGGCGATCGTCAGACTGGAACCTTCCGCGTAGGCAGCCGTTATCCCATCACCACTTCGACGTATACCAGCGGCATAGCTGGCTCTTCTTCTGCTCTTGCAGGAATTACCATCAACGGCGTCAGCGCTTCGACGCTTCTCAATCAAGCTACCTCTATCACCATCCCACAGATCCAATACGAAGATATTGGTTTGACCTTGAAAGCCGCCCCCACCGTGCAGCGATCCGGCCGCATCAGTATGAAGCTCGACCTCAAAATTGAAGCACTCGCCGGCTCCGCCATCAATAACATCCCCATTCTGGCTAGCCGCCAGTATGTCTCTGAAGTCACAGTGGCCGACGGTGAGTCCGCCATGCTTCTTAGCTCTCTCAGCCGGACAGAATCATCCGCCGTCAGCGGCCTTCCCGGCCTCGGCGAACTACCCGGCTTTCAAACCGCAACCGCCGACAAAATTACGGAAAGCGATTCGAGCGAACTCATCTTGCTAATCACGCCGCGTATCATCCACCGCCGCGCCAATATTCTCGCTGGTCCGCGCATCACGCTTAACCAGCCCCAGCAATCAGATTGAACCCGCTGTCCACAGGCAACCACACAGCAAATACTGTTCCATGCCTTTTTCCGCGACTGCTTCTCATTCGAATATAGCCGCCATGCTTCTCGACGATGCCCTTGCTCACCCATAGCCCAAGGCCCGTTCCTGTCTGCTCTTTGGTGGTCTGAAATGGCTCAAACAATCGCGCCCGGATGCTTGGGCTAATGCCCTCTCCCGTGTCAGCCACAGTAAATCGCACACCCATCTGGTGACTGTGTGGATGACATTCAGGATGCAGCCGGATCAGAAGACGGCCACCGTCACCGCTCATCGCATCCAACGCATTCCGCACGAGATTATTCACTACCTGGCGAATCTCGCCCTCCAGGCAAACGACCTTTGGTACATCCATCAGCTGCAATTCGACATTGACATTTCTTACAAGCAATCGTCCCGTGTACAGCGCCATCACCGTACGGAGCAGCTCTCCAATATCCATCGCCACAGCCCTGCTTTGTTGCCTATGGAAACGCAATGTCTGCAGCGTAATCTCAGTCACCCGCGCCAGTTCTTCCTGCGCAATCTGGGCATACTGCTGAACGTCCTCCATCGACTCGGAGTGCCGCACCAGATACAGCAAATTCGTAATCGACTCCAGTGGATTATTAATCTCGTGCGCAATCGAAGAAGCCAGTTGACCCACCGCCGCCAGTTTCTCCGACCTCCGCAAAGCCTCTTCCTGATGCTGTATCTGCGTCACATCGGTATTCACCGCGACGCCGCCGAGTATCTTTTCTCTCAAAACAATCGGCGCTCCCACACTCCTGATCCACCGCTCTCCAACTCGCACAGTCTCGGTCGAGGACTCTCCTTCCAACGCTCGTCCCAGGGTTTGCAACTCTTTCGGAAACGTATCTCCACTCAAGTTCCGCGCACGGCGATTGCAACGCACCGCTGTTGTTCCCGCCGTTGCAACATAAACCCCATGCGGCATACTCTCAATCACGGCATCCAGTTGGGCCGTCCGCTTTTCTGCCAGATCGTACAGCTTTCGCAGCTCTTCCTGCTGTTTCTGCAACTCCGTAACATCGCGAAATGTCACCACCAGACCTGTTACCCTGTCGTTCATTCGAATAGGTTGTGCCGATATTTCAGCGACAAATGAGCTGCCATCCTTGCGAAACATCGTGTCCTTCAATCGTCGCAGCGAGGCATTATTTAACAGAACACGGGTAATGGGGCATTCAGCATCCGGAAAATCACGTCCATCGGGATAGTGGTGATGCACCAATGCGTGCATATTTTTCCCCACCATCTCTTCATCGCTTTCAAACCCGAACGTCTTCACCGCCATCGGGTTTGCAAACGTGCACTTCCCCTTCAGATCAACACCCCAAATTCCCTCCCCAACGGAGTCGAGCACAGCGTGCCATTGCTGTATTTGGTGATGCGAAACCGGTAGTGTAATCTCTTCCACTCCTAACCCCCACTTGCAGTGTGAGATGCAACTTTGCAGCAAGGAGTCAATAAAAGGAGAGTAATGGCCCTATGATTGGTACATATCTCCTTTTGATCTCATGAAGATGCCATTTTCTGGCCGCCATGAGGCTTGTCTTCTCCACGTTGACCATCCACAGCCGGACAGCTATACTTGATTTTGTGAGCGCGGGAGTAGCTCAGTGGTAGAGTGCTTCCTTGCCAAGGAAGATGTCGCCGGTTCGACCCCGGTCTCCCGCTCCAAAAAAACCCCCTGCCTGCGGTACACTTCACCTACAATTCAGAGGGGCTTCAAGGGAATAGCCCACCCGAGGCGCGGTACCCAAGTGGTAAGGGAGAGGTCTGCAAAACCTTTATGCGTCGGTTCGATCCCGACCCGCGCCTCCAATAAATTTCATGCAACAACAAAATGGATGCGCACAGCGTCCATTTTTTATTGACAATGCCTAAAGGGTCCCTGCCCACAGGGATGCCAGAGGAAAACGATGCGCCTTGTGAGTCCCGCTCAAAAATTCTTTCAGTCCACACTATTTTCTGTCGCCGCTCTCTCTACCCTCCTTGGAATCATCCAGTACCCCGTTCTTGCACAGGTAAAACTCGCCGATAAAGCTACCTTCCAGACTCTCCTCGTCGACGTTGATCACCGCAAACAGATCAGTCTTGATGGCGACTGGCACACCATCGTCGATCCCTATGGCTCAGGTCTCTACACCTTTCATAACGAGCTTCGCAAAGACGGCTACTTCCTCAACCAGCACAAGGAAGACACCGAGTACGACTTCAGCAAATCCCCCACTCTGAAGGTTCCTGGTGACTGGAATACCCAAAAAGATTCGCTCTACTACTACGAGGGTCCCCTGTGGTATCAACGCGACTTCACTTATCAGAAGAAGGCGAACCAGCGCACCTTCCTCCATGTCGGGGCAGCAAACTATCGTAGCTACATCTGGGTCAACGGTAAATACGCCTGCCAGCACGAGGGCGGCTTCACCCCGTACGACTGCGATGCCACCGACCTGCTCCACGATGGCAATAATTTCGTCGTCATCGCAGTGGATAGCACCCGCATGGCTGACGGCGCCCCCACTCTTCAGACCGATTGGTACAACTACGGCGGTCTCACACGCGACGTCGCTCTCGTCGAAGTGCCCGCCCATTTCATCGACGACTACGATCTCCACCTCGTCCGTGGCACCACAAATCAAGTAGATGGCTATGTCCACGTCGTCGGAGCAAGCACAGGCGACAAGGTCAGCGTCTCCATCGCCACCCCCAAACCGACCACAATCGAAGCCACCGTCGATGCCGACGGCCGTGCGCCTATCCATCTAAGCCCCGAAGGCCTTGAACTCTGGTCGCCCGAGCATCCACGTCTTTACAAGGTTCAGTTGAAGGCTGGCGAAGACACGCTCGATGATGACATCGGCTTCCGCACCGTCGAAGTTCGTGGCACGCAGATCCTGCTCAATGGCAAGCCTGTCTTCCTCCATGGAGTCAGCATCCACGCCGAAGCCCCCTTCCGCACCGGCCGGGCCTACAGTCAGGCCGACGCCGACACTCTTCTTGGCTGGGTCAAGGAACTCGGCGGCAACTATGCCCGTCTCGCCCACTACCCGCACGACCAGCGTATGACCCGCACCGCAGACCGTATTGGCCTTCTCATCTGGTCCGAGATTCCTGTCTACTGGGCTTGCGAGTTCGGCAATCCCGATACCCTCGCCAAAGCGCAGAGTCAGCTCCACGAGATGATTCGTCGCGACCGTAATAAGGCCTCAGTCATCCTCTGGTCGGTCGCCAACGAGACACCCAACACACCCGAGCGTACGAAGTTCCTTACCACCCTCGCCAACAGTGCGCGTGAGTATGACCCCACGCGTCTCATCACTGCCGCTCTTCTCGTCCGCACCAACGGCATGACCAAGATCGTCGACGATTCTCTCGGTAACGCCCTCGACGTCATCGGCACCAACGAGTACGTCGGCTGGTATGAGCACAAACCCTCCGACATAGCCCAGACCAAATGGCAGATTGACTTCCAGAAGCCACTCATCATGAGTGAATTCGGCGCCGATGCCAAGTTCGGTCTTCATGGCACAGCAGACAAGCGCTGGACCGAGGAGTATCAGGCCAACGTCTTCGCCCAGCAGATGATCATGCTCAACACCATTCCCCAACTGCGCGGCATGAGCCCTTGGGTCCTCATGGACTTCCGCTCTCCACGCCGCAAGCTGCCCGATGTTCAAGACGACTTCAACCGCAAAGGCCTTCTCTCAGACCAAGGCCAGAAGAAGCAGGCCTTCTTCGTTTTGCAGAAGGCTTACAAGACCAACGGAGTAGGCAAAGCCGAATAACTATTGAGCCAAACCTAAGCGGAGGAGGCATGATCTGCCTTCATGTCCTCCCCGCCCCAAACCTTCACTGCTGTCCAGGGCTTCGCCGGCCCCGCCCAAAACACATCATTCTTTGGCAGTCCCAGCGGCAGCCACGCCGCCGCACAGAGATACAAACTTCCCGTTGAAATATACGGCTCGCCCATCCCTGGCTGGTGCCCTGCAAACCCAATCGTCAACCAACCCTTCGCATCAAATGTTCCCGGCATCTCGATCATCCTACGCATCACTGCCGTCAGCGCGCAGCGCACCTGCTCTGGCGACACGCTCTCCGGCAACTCTCTCCGTAGACTGATATCGCTCAACAATTGAAACGCCCCAAACCGATAAGCCAGCGATCTTCCGATTGCAGGAAACGTAGCCTCGGGACTGATCATCCTCTCCTGAATCGCTGCATACCGCTTTGCCCGCTCCAGCGCCACCGGTCTCAACGCACTCCACGCATCCGACTTTGGCGGCACAGTCTCCAACACCTTCATCAGCATTGGCTGAATCACAAAGCTGTTGTAGTAATCCCAATGGAAGTGCGGCCCATCCCCATAGGTCCCATCGCCCACAAACCACAGCTTATGCATCTGGATCGCATAGTCCACGCGCATCGAATCCCACGACTCGCCCATAAAGCAAAGTCCTGCCTCTACCATCGCCGAAAACAGTAGCCAGTTTGACTGTCCGGGTAGCACTTGCCTTGTAGCCTGAAGTGCCTTCACTACATTTGCCTTCGTAGTCTTATCCAGGGGCTCCCATAATTGTTTCGGTGCACGCAAAATCCCCAGGACTAGAAACGCCGCATCCACAACAGACTGTGGAGTCATTCCAAAGTTCATGTAATCCGCCGAAGCCGGATCGGTCCCATATCGAATCCCGGCCCGCGCCCACTCCCGATAACGCGACTGCAACTCAGCCTCCGACCCACTTACATCAGCATTCTCCAACCACGGTCCAAGCCCGGAAATCAACCTCCCAAACGCCTCCAGATGAGTCGACTTGCTCCGAGCCTCTGCCAGCCCCGCGCCAGCTTCCACCGGCATCTTCGCGCGAAGCTGGCCCTGGCTCACCGCCTCCAGCACGGGTTCCGAGACTCGTCTAACAATTTCAATCCAATAAGCGCGATCTCCACTTGCAGTCCTCGTCGCCTGTCCTACCGCCTGCATCTGCACAGCAGACACCGTCCCTAGTGCCAGAGCTCCCTTCAAAAAGCCCCGCCTTGCAACCACATTTTGGTAACTGATAGCTTCCTCCCAAAAATCCTGACAACCAGTCTAAGCACTCCACCCCAAAACTAGCCACAGCCACGTTGCAATTCATCACTTTCCTCTTGCAATACCGCGCCTTTCACTCCACACTTGGAAAAAGTCCCTCACCAATTCATCACTTCGCGGAGCCCATCTCTATGAGCCTCACCCGTCGTGCATTTATCCAGCGTATGGCCCAGATCGGCGGCTACTCTGCCGCATTCGCTACCATGCAAGCCCTCGGACTCATACCCGTGGCCGAAGCGTCTCTCCTCCCCCAGCTGCCCGCCGACTTCGGCAAAGGGAAAAAAGTTGTCATCCTCGGTGCAGGCATTGCTGGCCTGGTCTCCGCCTACGAGCTCCGTAAAGCCGGCTTCGATTGCACTATCCTCGAAGCTCGTGACCGCCCTGGCGGCCGCTCCTGGTCCGTCCGTGACGGCAGCAAAGTCGAGTTCACCGATGGCACTATCCAAACTTGTAGCTGGCAAAATGGCGGCTATCTCAACGCCGGTCCTGCCCGTATCCCATCTATCCACACCACCATCCTCAATTACTGCCACGACCTCGGCGTTCCCCTCGAAGTTGAAGTCAATACCTCCCGCTCCACCCTCATGCAGGCCCCCGTTCTCAACGGTGGCGCTCCCGTTCAGCAACGTCAGGTCATTCACGATACCCGCGGCTATCTCGCCGAGCTTCTTACCAAAGCCATCAACAAGCACACCCTGGATGACGAGCTTTCGAAAGATGACATCGCCCGCCTGCGCAACTTCCTTTCCGGCTTCGGCGACCTCAACGAGCAAAACAAATACGTCGGCACCCCTCGAGCCGGTTTCGTCACACCTCGCGGAGCCGGGCCTGCCAAATCCGTTCTTCATAAGCCGTTGAAGTTCAGTGAACTCCTCGCCGCCGACTTTTCCACGGGCGAGTTCTACGAAGAACAAATCGACTGGCAGGCCACCATGTTCCAACCCATCGGCGGTATGGATCGCATCCCTTACGGCTTTGCGCGCGCCCTCCCCGCAGAGATGATCCACTTCGATTCCCCGGTCACCGAGATCACTACCTCTGACACCGGTGTCACCATCGCCTACACCAAGTCCGGCACGCCACAAACCCTCACCGCCGACTTCTGCATCTGCACCATGCCCATCTCCGTCCTCGCCAAAACGAAGAATAACTTCTCCCCCGAGACCCAGAAAGCATTCACGGGTATGCCCATGACGGCGCTTTACAAGATCGCATGGGAATCCCCGCGCTTCTGGGAGACCGAGAACAACATTTACGGCGGCATCTCCTTCCTGACCAACGTCGTCGACATCGTCTGGTATCCCACCGACAAGCTTTTCTCGCCCACGGGCGTCGTCGTCGCGGGCTTCGGTTCCGAACGCAATGACGTTGGCGGCATGGGCCTTGGCGGCTCTTCGTCCGGCGAACCTACCGCCTTCGGTGCACTTCCATCCGTAGAAGCCAAGCTCGAAGCCTCACGCACTGCAGTCGAGAAACTCCATCCTGGCCGCTCCCACCTGCTCAGCAAACCAATCTACGTCACTTGGTCAAAAATCCCCTATTCCCTGGGCTGCTTCGCCAACAACCACTTGGCTTCGAGCGATCCAGCTTACGCCCAACTCGAAAAGCCCCAGGGCCAAACTTACTTCGCCGGAGACTATCTCTCGCATCTCGTAGGTTGGCAGGAAGGCGCAGCCCTCTCTGCCCATCACGCCATCGAACGCATTGCCAAACAGATTCGCAGCTAACCCATTCGTCTTTGCAGTCGTAGTTGCAATTGCTCTTGCCTCTCTTGCTTGTCATCCCCGAAGGGGATCTGCTTTTGCACTTGCATTAGCGAAGAACCGCATCTCCGAGGAAGAGCGAAGCGACCCGAGTCCCTTCTTAAAACAGAAGCGCCCCTGCCAAATCACCGAAGGGGCGCATTCTATCGGGTATCCTATTCTGCTTTACCCTCCGACCCTTCCTTATAGATCTTCTGAAGCAGGAAGAAGGCCTGCTTCTTCTTCCCATCCTCCGAGATCAATCCCTTCCGATTAAATCCATCCTGCAGCAAGGGAATATTTCTCGTCGGCGACCGAAAATCCATCAGAACCCAGGGAGCAAACCCGCGCACCTGTGGAATCTTCGACAGCATTACAAAGTTATGTTTGTAGAAGTCCACCTGCTGCTCTTCCGTCCATCTCTGGCTCTTGTCCCCATGGTTTCCAATCTTCGCCTCCGAGCCAAATTCACTAATGATGATCGGCTTCTGCGGCAGTTCAAACTTCACATCATCCGCCTGCGCAGGCAAATACGAGTACCAGCCCACATACTCATTCATCCCCACGACATCCAACGCGTGCCCCACCGCCAACGGATCGTCCATCACATGAACATCCCCCACCTTGTGCGGTTGTAGAAACGCCGCCGTAATCAGCCGAGTATCATCCAGCTTCCTTGCCTCCCCCGCCAGGTTCGTCAGGAACTCCGTCCGTGCAGCATTCGTCGGCGTCTCATTAGCCACCGACCATAAAATCACCGAAGCCTTATTACGATCCCGCCGAATCATCTCACCCAGCATGGCCTGCGCCTTCGCATACACCTCTGGCTTCTCATACGAGATGTGCTGCCAAATCGGAATCTCCGACCACACCATCACACCCTGGCGATCCGCCATTCGCGTCATACGCTCATCATGCGGATAGTGGCACAGCCGCACAAAGTTCGCATTCAGATCCTTTAGAAACCCAAAGATCGCCGCCACATCCTTATCATTCGAAACCCGCCCCGTACGATACGGAGCCTCCGCATGAGCATTCACTCCCCGCAGAAACACAGGCTTTCCATTCAGCGAAATCTTCGTCCCATCCACACGAATATCGCGAAACCCAATGTCATCCGTCAGCCGGTCCTGCCCCGCCTCAAGCTCCACCTTGTATAGCTTTGGGCTCTCCGGCGACCAAAGATCGAGCTTCTTCGCATTCACCTCAAAGCCTGCTCGCCCAGCAGCATCGGTCTTCACCGTCGTACTTACACCGGACTCGGGAACCTTCACCGTCACCGGCAAACCCTCGGCACCTCCCTCGACATGGACATACCCTGTCAGCACGTTCGTCGTCCCACGCTTCAGATGCACATCGTAGTCATCCACAAATGCCTTCGGCACATCCACCAGCGCCACGTCTCTCGTAAGTCCGCCGTAGTTGTACCAGTCGACATTCAGCCCCGGAATACCATCCGCTAACCGCGTCGAATCCACCGCAATCACCACAAAATTCTTTCCCGCTTTTACGGCTCCGGTCACCTCACAGTCGAATGGCGTAAACCCACCCTCGTGATCGCATATCCTTTTCCCGTTCACCCAGACATAACTGCGATAATTCGCCGCCCCTACACGCAGGAACGTCCGCCTGTCCGCCTTGGGCTCATAATTAAAATCCCGCTGGTACCAGACAATCCCCTCATACCGGAACATTGTCGGCTCTTGTGTATTCCAATCGCCCGGCACCTTCAGCGTCGGAGCGGTTGTAAAGTCATACTCCTCGAATCCATTCCTCTCTCCCACCAGCACCGGCCTTTTATTCTGCGCGTAGCCGTTATCCCGGACCTTGCCCGTACCGTCGTATAACCCGCGTCCCGCCGGATCAACCAGGTAGTGCCAATCCCCATTCAAGCTCGTCGACACCCGATGATCCTCACCCACCAGCAGCGTCTTCAGTGGCTCCTGCGCAACAGCAGAAGCACCAGAGAGACAGCAAAAAATGGCAGCACACACACCCACCTTTGAAAACCAAATCATCAGCACCACTCCCAAAATAGAATTTGCGTCACCCGAAACAGCAAATCCACTCAGGCGACTAATTCGTCGTGTCGATTGTTTTGGAAATGAGAGATTTCCTACAGCGACAGTGGTCAGACCATTTCGAGAACGTCGGAAGTGTAGCACTGCATATGAGACATGCGCAAAATAAATGCGGAGCCACAACAAATGGCCTCACAGGCTATCTAACGAACGCCGGCCCTTCTTCTAACCGCCTGCCTTATTTCTTAGACAACGAGCGCACGTAGATCACCATATTCCAAATGTCCTCCGCCTTCGCCCGTTCCCCTTCACCGGTCATCTGGCCTTTGCCGTTCTTGATGATGTAGAAAATCTCCCCATCAGACAGATCTTTCAGTGCCGCCGGATCGGTGTAGTCCTTCAGCGTGAGCTTCAAATCGGTGACGAGATCACCCTTGCCATTTCCATTCTCTCCATGACACATGGCACAGTCGTATCCGTACACCTTTTTAGCATGCGCCTGCGACTCAGTCGTAGGTTTTACTGGATTCACCATCTTCGCAGCATCAGCAGAAATAGCCGCCTGCGCGGGAGCAGCCGCCGGCTGCTGTGGCAAAAACGAAAGAGACAACAAAACGAACACGGCAAACATAGGCTTCAACATACGAGCCACCTCTATTGACGGATGGCATCCTATGCCTAAGCAAACCTAATAGGAAGCTTTATCTTAGCCCCTGACTCCTTCGAAGATTCCTCCAGCCCACCTCATCCTCGCGTTAGCGCCCGAATCATCTTTGACCAATCCGGCCACAGCTCCGCCAGCTCTTGATAACTTGCATCTTCATAGTCCTCAAACTCGAACCCAGGGCTAACCGTACATCCCAGCAGCGCCCACTTCCCTCCCGACACCAGCCGTGATCCCTGCCAAACCCCACGTTCCACCACCACCTGCGGCCTCGCACCAGCAGCAAGATCGTTCCCAATCACAACGCGTCTCCCGCTTTTATCCGGCATCAACTGCAGCATCTCCACTGCATCCCCCGCATAAAAATGAAATACCTCATCGCTCTTCAGCCGATGCATCTCGCTAAACGTATCCGACTCCAGCAGATAATAAATTGCAGTACCCGTCCGTCTCTCACTCGGATACCGCCCATCCCCAAAAGCCCCCGCCGCCACCGTCTCCACAGCCTCATACGTCCGCACATACCACCCACCTTCACGTGGATGCGGCGCAAGCCCAAGCAACTTCTTCACATCATCAACAGTCATCCAGTCCCTCTCAGGCTATCCTATACACAATTCCATTTCATTCTAGATTTCAGCGAGCCATCCGTTGTCCATTCGCCATCGACTCGAACACTACTTCGGCTTCGGCAGCCTCCAAACCAACTGGCGCACCGAGATCCTCGCCGGCCTCACCACCTTCATCACGATGGCCTACATCATCTTCGTGAACCCGGCCATCCTCGCCGAAACCGGCATGCCCCTCGCCGCAGTCACCGCCGCCACCTGCCTCTGTGCGGCCTTCGGGAGCATTCTCATGGGAGCATTCGCCAACTATCCCCTTGCCCTCGCACCCGGCATGGGCCTCAACGCATACTTCACCTATACCGTCTGCCTCAAGATGGGCATTCCCTGGCAAAGCGCTCTCGGCGCTGTCTTCCTCTCCGGGGTCATCTTTCTCGCCCTCACCTTCACCGGTCTCCGCCAACGTCTCGTCGCCGCTATCCCCCATCAGCTTCATGCCGCCGTCGGAGGAGGCATCGGCCTCTTCATCGCCTTCATCGGATTCCGCAACGCAGGCATCATCGTCCCCAGCTCCTCCACGGTCGTCACGCTTGGCAATGTCCGTGACCCTCACACTGCTCTCGCTCTCTTCGGTCTCCTATTCATTGCCATCCTGCAAGTTCTCTGCGTCCGAGCCTCCATGCTAATCGGCGTTCTCGGCACCATGCTTCTCGGCATCCTCTTCCACCAGGTCCACTGGCAGCCCGTGCGCTACAGTCTCTCCGCCATCACCGCTACGGCCTTCCACCTCGACATCCGCGGCGCTCTCCACATTGGAGCCTTCGAAATCATCTTCGTCTTTCTCTTCGTCGATCTCTTCGACAACATTGGCACCCTCGTCGCCGTCACCCAGCGCGCCGGCCTCATCTCCCCCGACCACACCATCCCCCGTCTCAACCGCATCTTCTTCGCCGACGCCACCGCCACCATCGTCGGATCCCTCGCCGGCACCAGCACCGTCACCAGCTACGTCGAATCCTCCGCCGGAGTAGCCGCCGGAGGACGCACCGGCGTTACCGCAATCGTCACCGGCATCCTTTTCTTCCTCGCCCTCTTCGTCGCCCCACTGGTCGGAGCCATCCCCGCCTTCGCCACCTCACCCGCGCTCATCCTCGTTGGCGGCCTCATGCTCACCGGTCTCGGTCAAATCGAGTGGGACGACCCCCAGATCGGCATCCCCGCCTTCCTCACCGTCTCCACCATCCCTCTCACCTGGTCTATCGCAGACGGCCTCAGCTTCGGCCTCACCAGTTACGCCGCTCTACAACTCCTGACTGGCCGCGCCAAATCTAAAGACTGGATGCTCTACCTCCTGGCCACCCTCTTCCTCCTTCGCTTCGTCTACATAGCACACCACTAAGTAATACCTGGAGTTTCGACCAGGGCGCCTCTATAGGTGTTCAGGGATGCTGTAATCGAAGGTGTAGGAGTGCTTTCCGTCAGTGATCTGAATGTCGAAGGTGCCGGTAAGGCCGATCAACTGACCGGTACCAGAATCCGGAACTACCGTAATAAAGAGCTGAGGAACGCCGCGATTCATGGTGGCACTGTGTTGTAGGACAAAGCTGCCAGTGCGACCGTTGAGGATTCCCGTTACGCGTTCCATGGCGACATATCCGGCGGAACCTTTGACCTCAGTGCTGAAGGCGAGCATCTGGCCCTTGGTGGTCGCTTCAAGATCGCCGTGGATTTGTTTGTCGATGAGCATTCTACCTATCGGAAAGTCTTCAGGTTTACCGTCACTTTGGGGAGCGAGTTTTACTTCGAAGGTTCCAATAGCGTGGGTCATAGTTCTCCTTTTTGTCTGGGTTTGTGCTGAGAGGCCAAGTGTGAGGATCATTACACCTAAGAGAGACCCAGCACAATATCGGTTCTTGATGATGGAGTTGGATGGGTGGAAGTCAATCATTTTGGCTAACCTTTGTTTGTCTTCAAGAGACTATAGGTGGAAGATGGCTGGCATGATTGGAAAAACGCGACAGGAGACAAAGACTACCGTGGTGACTGAGGTCTTCGATACCGCTGCAGGTCAGGCACGAGGGGTATTGAAGGGACCAGTTGCGGCTGGAAGATTCAAACATTCGCGACACAGTCCAACAGTGGAACTGGCGGGCATAATTGCGCATTACTGGATGGTTAGCTGGGATCTTCTGGGGGAAGAGCCGCAGATTCGCGAGACATTACCACATCCGAACGTTCATGCAGTGTTTGAACAAGGGAATTCGGTGGTGGCCGGAGTGGCTACAGGAAAGTTTACGCGGGTACTGGAAGGGCGTTCCCATGTATTTGGCGTGAAATTTCGGCCAGGCGGTTTTCGAGGATTTGTTGATGGACCGGTGTCTTCGTTGACGAATCGGATGGTTACGGTGAGGAATATCTTTGGTGACGAGGTGGTAAATCTGGAGCAGGTGCTGGTTTCGTCATCCGAAGAGAGTGATCTGGTAGCAGCGGCGAATGCGTTTTTTTGTGCACGGGTGCCGGACCTGGACGAGACCTCTGTCTTGGCAGGCCAATTGGTGGATAGGATTTTTACGGAGCCGGAGATCAGGACAGTGGACGATCTAACCAAGCTGGCTCGGATCGGAAAACGATCGCTGCAACGAATATTCAGAGAGTATGTAGGGGTGAGCCCAAAGTGGGTGATTCGCCGATATCGGCTGCATGAGCTTGTGGAGAGGCTTCATGCAGGAGAGCGGATGGATGGCGCGGCTCTGGCGACGGAGTTAGGGTACCTTCGACCAGGCGCATTTGATCAACGATTTTCGGTCGATGATTGGATATTCGCCAGGCGAATATCTCGGGTTGAGTGTTTCAAATCAGTAGCGGGGTACGTTGGGGTCGATAGTCCGTGACCAGGCGTCGATGCCTCCGGCCAAAGATTGGACATGATCGAAGCCCTGGTTGCGGAGCCACATGGTTACGCTCAAAGAACGGGCACCGTGATGGCATAGAACGACAATGGAGGCATCGGGATCGAGCTCCTGGTGAGCGCGGGAGGCTACCTCTCCCATCGGCATCAAGAGGGAGTCTGAGAGGCTCGCGGTCTGGAACTCCCAGGGCTCGCGGACGTCAAGGAGAAGTGGCGCGTTGGGCTTCGGGCGTTGCTCGGCGAAGGAGCTGACGGAAATCTCCGGGTCTAACATGTCTTCAAGAATAGCTGATCCGCGCCCGGCAATTTTCAAACAGTACGAGGTGTCCAAGTTGCCGCTACGATTTAGTTGATGGGGATCGCGGTTCATGCCGAAAGACGCCGCTGACCGATTCGATTTAGTCTGGTAGAGGCGGTTTTTTTGATTTCGCCAGGTTGGCACGGGATTTTGATTGAATTTTCCGCCAATAACCCTATGCTGGCTGGGTTGCATCTTACAAAACATGCAAATGTTGCAGCGATGTAGTTGGAACGGAGATGGTGACTGTCTTGGAAAAGGTTTTGATTGTTGAAGATGAGATTCATGCACGAACTGGCTTGACGGAGTTGATCGAGAGCTGGGGTTACAAGGCTGAGTGCGCCGCCGATGGAGCAGAGGGACTCGAGAGGGCGGTGCAGTGGGCACCGTCGATAGTAGTGACTGACCTGAAAATGCCGCGGATGGATGGGATGGAACTCCTAAGCCGGCTTGCCGAGCTGCCGCAACGGATTGCGGTTGTCATGCTGACGGCGCAGGGATCGATTGACTCGGCCGTGGAAGCGATGCGGATGGGGGCCTACGACTATATTCCGAAGCCGGTAGATCCTGTGCGGCTGCGAACGATTCTTCAGAATGCAAGCCTCCAGCATGAAGACGATGTCGATACGGAGACGATCAAGAAGGTCGTGCGGGACACAGGACGGCTGGGACCTTTGGTGGGCAGTTCGGCGAGGATGAAGGAGATATTTTCGCTGATTGAACGCGTAGCCCCCTCCAATGTAAGCGTACTCGTGACCGGCGAGAGCGGAACTGGAAAAGAATTGGTGGCACGTGCGCTCCACGATTTGAGCGCACGACGAGGAAAGCCGTTCGTGGCAGTGAACTGCGCGGCGATTCCTGAGACGTTAATTGAGAGCGAGATCTTCGGACATGAGAAGGGTTCGTTTACCGGAGCACTGGAACGAAGAGCGGGGTGCTTTGAGCTAGCCGAAGAAGGGACGCTTTTGCTGGATGAGATTGGCGAAATGCCCGCGGCAACACAGGCGAAGCTCTTGCGCGTCCTGGAAGATCGAAAGCTGCGTCGATTAGGAAGTAAAGTTGAAACGCCGGTGGATGTGCGTGTAGTGGCCGCCACCAACAAAGATCCAGAGCAGGCTGTGGCCAGCGGAGAGCTCCGTGGGGATCTCTACTATCGTCTCAATGTTTTTAATATCCAGATGCCTCCTCTCCGGGAACACGTGTCAGATGTGGCTGCGATTGCAGAGAAGATGATCGCGGATATGAACGAGCGGCATGGCTGTTCCGTGACAGGGTTGAAAGACTCGCTGCTGAAACGGATGGTTGAGTACCACTGGCCGGGAAATGTAAGAGAGCTGAGAAACACAATTGAGCGAGCTGTGATTCTGGCAGGTTCAGGGCAGCTTGCGGTGGAGCATTTGCCGCCACACTTCGGAGAACCGGGATTCGCTCCGGTAATGCAAAAAAGTGGAAGGTTTGCGGCTCCTGTGTCGGGCTCGCCTGAAGAGACAGCTTCCACTTCCGGACCGTCGGGTGAGGTGCAACGTTATCTCGAGGACCGGAATACAGTGCGTGTCGAGGTAGGGACGACTGTAGATGAGGCAGAGCGGCAACTCATTTTGAAGACACTGCTCTCAACGCATAACAACAAGACGAAAGCCGCGGAGATATTGGGGATCAGCTCGAAGACGCTGCAGAATAAGTTGAAGGAATATCAGAACGCCGGTTCTGCGACGGAGTAGAGATGCGCCTGAAGACGAAGCTGGTACTGTCGGCAACGGGGTTGACGTTCGCGATTGTGCTAGTGCTGTCTTCTATCTTTGTCAGCGAGTTGTTGCGACAAAGAATTGACCAGGCCGCCGCGGACAATGATGTGCTGGCGCATGAAGTGTTGTTGATAACCCGCCAGGCGGTAGAGACAGGCTTGCGGACCAGCCCTCCGGTAGATAGAAGCGACGAGGCCCTTCATGTAGCAGTAACGGATGCGCTGCGGAGCTATCAGCCGCTGTCGGATGTGATGAATGCGATCATTCGCTACTCGCCTACTGTGCAGGACGTGAGCGTGACAGATGCACATGGTCTGACGCTTGTGAGCACGGACCCGGACGCGCTGAATCAGCAAATTGGGTACAGGATGAGCTTGCTGGGAATGCGGGATGGCAGCGTCACCTACCAGATGCGACAGATGTTCGGAAAGCCAAGAGAGCTGGATGTTACGCAATCGCTGGACAGAAACGGAGCGCCGTTTCTTGTAGTGCACGTCGGCGTACGTTCTACGTTTCTTAGGAACTCGTATGAGCCGTGGCTGAGGACGGCATTAATCTTTGCGTTGTTGGCTGCGGTAATCGCAATGATTGTGGCTGCCCTCCTGGCAAATCTGGCATTGGGGCCGATGGAGCAGATCAGCACACAACTGGAGCATCTGACATTACGTGCAGGTGAGGAACCGCAAGCATTACTTGAAGCGGGTGGAGAAGGAAGCGATACCGTAGTCCGCGTGACCAAGACGATCGATCGGTTGGGCGAGCAGATGCGTAGCCGGGAGGCAGGATATACAGCGCTACAGGCAAACCTGAATCAGATGCTGGATACGCTAAGGGATGGCGTGCTGCTGTTTACAGCGGACCATCGGGCAGTGATGGTATCGGATGCCGTGGCGTACTTCCTGAACAAGCCTGAAGGCGAGCTTGTTGGCAAACAGCTTGAAGAACTCTTTGAACCGGAGACAGCGCTGGGAGCAGCCGTGCTGGAAGCGTTTGCCAATGGTGAGCCAGTGAGCGCTGAGGGAGTGACCCTTGAGGACGGACGTCAGGTACAGATCTCTCTGGACCGCATCGACGATGGGCTGGATGGAGGCGGAAATATGGGTACGCTGCTCACCCTCCGAGACATTGAATCGATGATGCAGCTGGGCCAGGAGCTTGAGGTTGCACGGAGGCTGGCGGCTATCGGACGGTTAACAGCTGGCGTAGGCCATGAAGTGAAGAACCCGATCAATGCAATGGTGGTTCATCTGGAACTGTTACGAGGCAAGCTGGTTGGGCAACAGGGTGAAGCGTTTGTTGGGGCGCAGCGCCATGTGGAGATCCTTGCCGGAGAGATGCAACGGCTGGACCGCGTGGTCCAGACTCTGGCGGACTTCTCCCGTCCTATGGAGTTGCGCTTGAGAGAGCACGATCTGCGACAGGTGGTCGGGACGGTGATTGAGCTAACTGCCGCGGAGATGCGGGAAAATGGTGTGACAGTAGTAGTAAAAGCTCCACCCGAGCCGGTGACAGTTCGCATGGACGCGGAATTGGTAAGGCAGGCGCTCTTAAACCTGATGCTGAATGGGATGCAAGCAATGCCCCGGGGCGGACGGCTTTGGGTAAAGGTTCGCCGGGATCATCAGGTTGCGGTTTTGGAAGTAATGGATGAAGGAGAGGGTATACCGGCAGAGCTGTTACCGCGTATCTTCGAACTGTACTTTACGACGAAGCCAAAGGGGAGTGGAATTGGTTTGGCGATGACGTACCGCATCCTCCAGATGCATGGTGGTGCGATGGAAGTACGATCGAATGCAAATCCGATTGCTGCTGATCGAGGAACAACTTTTACGCTGAGGCTGCCATTGGCCTCTAGCGCTGCCGAGGTTCGAAAAAGCGTTACGGCAGGAGCCGAACGCAAAGGTATAGGGGAGAAAGCTTGACCCAGCACGGCGATATGAGTTGGAGAATAGTAGTAGCGGCATTGTGCGCTGGCCTGACGTTTTGCGTCAGCGGGTGCCACAAGAAAGTAGTGGGTCCACCTCCCTTACCGCCAATTCAGAACCCTGTAGCTTTGGTAACTCCACCTCTGCCAGAGCATCCTCCTATGATTGAGCCGCCTACTGTAAGAATGCCTCCTCTGCCAGTTGCCTCGGCTGCGGCGAGGCCCAGAAGGGAGCGCCGCAAGCCCGCCGCGAAACAACCCGTTCCCGAGCCGGCCCAGTTGGCAAGCATAGAGGCGCCTAGCGAGGGGTCGGCGATTGGAGCTTTAACGTCGGGCGGCGAAGCAAATCCACGGTCGCAACAAGAGGCCGCGGACATGATCGCAGCCAATGACAAGCGTTTGAATGCTCTGTCGGCACGAGTCGTGGAGGAGCAAAAGGCGCAAATCAGCAAGGTCAAAAACTTTCAACGACAGGCCCAGGAAGCATTGAGCTCTGGGGATGCTGAGGGCGCTAAGACGCTGGCTACGAAGGCTAAGCTACTGCTCGATGATCTATCGAAGTAGGACGGGTCGAGATCACGTGAACAAGCCACGCGAGCTCACCACAAAGTCAACTCAAGAGTACGTCGGTCTCGCTAAACTTCAGCTCCGTGGCATTTCTTGTATTTTTTCCCGGAGCCGCAGGGACACTCGTCGTTACGACCTACCTTTTCACCTGCCCGACGAGGTGCGGAGCCGTTGCCGGCGGCGCTAGAGCCGGCGGAACGGGCTTGATCGAGTTCGCGCTGCTTCTTCTTCTGGAACTCACGTTCAAGAGCGTCGATGGTAGTCGACGGAGCACGAGTTGGAACCGGAATAGGAGCGTGTTGGCTGGGTGAGGCCGTTTGTCCCGAAGGAGGCTGCGCCGCTGCGCCGGAGGACAAGCCTGGGCGCGAGGGGGATTGGCCGACCAGTTGCGGCGAATCGGAAGGACCTCCGTCACGAGGAAGCTGATCGAGGCTTTCGATGGGGTTGCCATCGGGGCCAATGATCTGCATGCGGAACAAATGACGAGCGGTGTCCTCCTGGAAACGGAGCATCATAGCCTCGAACATCTCGAAGGATTCCTTCTTATAAGCCACGAGGGGGTCCTGCTGGGCGTAGCCGCGAAGGCCGATGCCTTCCTTGAGATGGTCCATGGCGAGGAGGTGGTCCTTCCACAGGCCGTCTAGGACGCTGAGCATAACGATGCGCTCGTGGTAGCGCATGGCCGGCGCGCCGAGTATCTGTTCCTTGATGTCGTAGCGGGCGCGGAGTTTATCGAAGATGGCTTCGCCAAGCTCGTGGCGGTTGAGTTGGGTGGCGTCGATCTCGTTCTCGAGATGGGCACCGAAGACGTCGTAGAGATCGCTGAAGAGCGGATCGAGCTTCCACTCTTCGGCGTGCTGTTTCTCGGGGGCGTGCTCGTCGAGGAGGTTGGAGAGGATAGTGGAAACGTAGTCGTCGGTGATGAGCTGCTTCTGGTCTACGCCTTCCATGAGCTGGCGGCGGAGGCCATAGACGGCTTCGCGCTGCTTGTTCATGACGTCGTCGTACTCGAGGACGTGTTTGCGGGACTCGAAGTTCTGGGTTTCGACAGCCTTCTGCGCGGCCTCGATGCGGCGGGAGATCATGCCGGATTCGATGGGGACGCCTTCTTCCATGCCAAGGCGCTGGAGTAGGGTGGAAACCCACTCGCGAGCGAAGATGCGCATGAGGTCGTCTTCAAGAGAAAGGAAGAAGCGAGAGGAGCCGGGATCGCCTTGGCGTCCGGCGCGTCCACGGAGCTGGTTGTCGACGCGGCGGGACTCGTGACGCTCGGTGCCGAGGATGTGGAGACCGCCGGCGGCGATGACGTCATCGTGCTCCTGCTGGGCGGCGGTGGAGTGGGCGGCGACCGCGGCGTCCCACGCGGCCTGGGTGGTCTCGAACTCCTGCGACTGATAGTAGAAGCGGAACATGCCGGGGCCAGCGACAGGAGAGATCGCTCCCTCAGCTACAGAAACGGCGCGGGCCTGCTGTTTGCGGACTAGATCCTGGCGGGCCATGAAGTCGGAGTTGCCGCCGAGGAGAATGTCAGTACCGCGACCTGCCATGTTCGTCGCGATGGTGACCATCCCTAGACGACCGGCCTGAGCGACGATCTCTGCCTCCTTCTCATGGAATTTGGCATTGAGGACAACGTGCCGAACGCCTTTACGCTTGAGAATTTCGGAGAGAAGCTCGGATTTTTCGATGCTGGTAGTTCCAACCAGGACAGGCTGCTTGGCCTCGTGGAGACGGGCGATCTCATCGGCGACAGCGAAGTATTTTTCCTTTGCGGTGCGGTAAACCACGTCGGCGTTTTCAATGCGCTGCATCTTGCGATTGGTGGGGGTCACAACGATGTCGAGCTTGTAGATCTTGTCGAACTCGGCAGCTTCCGTCTCAGCTGTACCGGTCATACCTGAGAGCTTCTTGTACATACGGAAGTAATTCTGGAAGGTGATCGTGGCAAGGGTCTGATCTTCCTTGCGGATATTAACACCTTCCTTAGCTTCAACCGCCTGGTGCAATCCATCCGACCAGCGGCGGCCCGGCATAAGGCGGCCGGTGAACTCGTCGACGATGATAACTTCGCCGTCCTTTACGACGTATTCAACATCGCGCTTGTAGAGGTTGTGCGCCTTGATGGCGGTTTCGACGTGATGCTTGAGATCCCAATTTTCCGGGTCAGCGATGTTGCCGATGCCGAGGAGGCCTTCGATCTTCTCCCAGCCCTCATCGGTGACTGTGATGGAGCGAGTTTTCTCGTCGACGACGTAGTCGCCCGACCAGGTCTTGGTCTCGAGAGTTTCGATGAGCTCACCGAGTTCGAGCTTGGGAATGATGACGTTGACGCGGGCGTACTTATCGGTAGTCTGGTCAGTTGGCCCACTGATGATGAGCGGGGTGCGGGCCTCATCGATGAGGATGGAGTCGACTTCGTCAACGATGCAGTAGTAGTGACCGCGCTGCACCTGATCGGCAAGCTCAAACTTCATGTTGTCGCGAAGATAATCGAAGCCAAACTCGTTGTTGGTGCCGTAAGTGATATCTGACCCGTATGCGGCGCGACGCTGAGCATCGTCGAGATCATGAACGATAACGCCAACGGTGAGGCCGAGAAAACCGTAGATCTTGCCCATCCACTCTGCGTCGCGTTTGGCCAGGTAGTCGTTGACGGTGACAACATGGACGCCGCGACCAGTGAGTGCGTTGAGATAGCAAGGAAGCGTAGCAACGAGGGTTTTGCCTTCGCCAGTTTTCATTTCCGCAATCTTGCCGGAATGAAGGACGATGCCGCCGATGAGTTGAACGTCGAAGTGACGCATCTGCACGGCACGCCTGCCTGCCTCGCGGACGACAGCGAAGGCTTCAGGCAGAATCGCATCGAGGGCGGCCTTTTCCGCGGTGTAGCGCTCGTCGGCGTCTTCGATGCCCTGGATGGCGTCTGCAATGCGCTGGCGGAACTCGACGGTCTTGGCGCGAAGCTGGTCGTCGGACAGAGCCTGAATCGTAGACTCAAGGGAGTTAATCTGCGCAACGATCGGCATGAGACGCTTGACGGCTCGTTCGTTGCTGGTACCAAAGACTTTAGCTATAGCTGAGTTAAGCAAACCTGGTGTCCTTCGTGGGCACAATTAGACCCAGTATCTAGTGTAAATGGTCTGAGGGCAGCGGTGGAATTCCGGCTTCCGGGATGACGTGGGATGACGGACGACTGGGGCGTCATCTAGTCTTGCCTCGGAGGATAAGAATGCAAAAGAAGATTGTTCTGGCAGTGATGATGGCTACGCTCGCGGGCGCGGCCTATGGGCAGGTGAAGCGGGTTGGACCGGAGAAGTCCATGTTCAGCTCTGCCGTTTGGGTAGGAGATACGGTGTATCTCTCGGGCACGATGGCGCCGGTGGACTACCAGGGCGATAAGGCCAAGGGAACGCTCGCAGGCTACAAGGGCGATACCAAAGCGCAGGCGATTGGAGCGATCAAGGCAGTCGAGGCGACGCTGAAAGAGCAGGGGCTGGGACTCGGCGACATCGTGCAAATGCAGGCTTTTCTGGCTGGTGATCCATCCAAAGACGGCATGATGGACCTCGATGGGTGGAACGACGCTTACAGGCAGTTTTTCGGAACGCCGGAGCAGCCGAACCGTCCCGTTCGTGCCACGGTGCAGGTGGCGCACTTGGTATTGCCCACCGGAATGATCGAGATCATGGTAATCGCGGCCCGGCCGCATAGCGGATCAATTAGGGCGTGTTCACACTATTGCAAGGATCTGTTGTTAATCTCAAGACAGGATGGAGATCACAGAAGCGCAATATGAGCGGATCAAGGATGCGTTGCCGGTGCAGCGTGGGAATGTGCGCTTAAGCA